>JAEEGL013784787.1_pt1 | contig 203020 bp, 236 predicted proteins | sample 9134231 | NCBI WGS metagenome assembly JAEEGL01 (sample SAMN16246548, study PRJNA631951) | gut metagenome | biome: gut microbiome; feature: rumen; material: fiber-attached | host: Bos | place: Iran: Karaj | collected 2018-10 | reverse complement strand
CAATTTCACAGCTGAAACTGTCGAAGGAGCTCTATCAGAATTGCACAGCGCATCTGCTGGAACACTTAACACTAATAATACTGTATCTCAAACTCCTTCCGGCAGTGAATCCCTCAACGGAACAGTGCTCTTGCACAAAGTGTCTAAGACCGGCCGCATTTCAGATCTTGTCCAAGATGCCCCGTCTAACGGAAACACTGTTGATCTTGTCATCTTCGACTGCGGAACTGCTTCTACTAACACGAACAGCGACGTATAATAAATTCTATTATATATACAAAAGAGGCGGTCATGACCGCCTCTTTTCTTTTGTTTGCTAGCAGTTTCACACATTCATTGCTCTCCATGCAGACATTGAAACTTCGACTTCTTCTCGACAACTCGGACACTCTAGAATATAGACCTTCCCGTTCTCAGTGTTCTCGGCGTGCGAATACTCTAACTTGGTCTTGCAAAGAGGACAATCTGGATTCGTACGATTCAAGTCTACAGTACGTGTCTTGAACAGAAGGAGTTGCTCATTTTGATCGTGTGACATGTGTTCGTAACTTATTATAAATCAATACAGTTTTTGCAAATTTGACGCTGAATAGCCGATTTCTTGTCTGAATGAATAACTACTAAGGAATGCCGTGTTAGACGCTCTGTGCGTCGCCTTTGAGCCCTTCTCGCGTGTTTTATGATACCTTGTACTTGTCAGCTTTAGCAGTCTCAACTATCACTATTTCGTCAATGCGGAGCCCGACTGGTATAGCATCATATTTTATCTTTTTAGTATACGGATCGATCTCTATTACAGTGACATGATCTGGAAGCAGTCCAGTTGACGAGAGTACTTTGTAGCGATTACCATCTTTGTCTACTACTATATCGTCTTTTCTCGGGATATACATCGCTTCGAAGCATGATGCAGCGGCACCTATCACACACACTGCTATTATTGCAGCTATAATTGTATAGAATAAAAACATGACAGTATTGCTTTAGTCTCTGCTCATTTTGATATATATGTCATCATTGAACAGGAATGTTATAACACTGTCTGTGTCCCACAGATTTACGATACACTCGCAATTGCTTGGATGCATCTGGTGGTCAAAGTCGGCTCGGTCTACATTTGTTACCTTTATCTTCAGAACGGAGGGATCTACTTCCTGAATTGGGTACAGCACGCACTTCTCGAGAGCCCAGCAATCGTTTGATGTGAAGTCTTCAGAGTCTCCGTATTTTCCCATTCCGTGTGATACAGCAATCCATGTGCACAGATACTGAAGCTTCTCATATAATCCGCTAACGATGCCGCTGTCGCCGTAGTACTTGCAAGGCACTGTGATGACTCCGTCCTTGTCTACTATCTGCCGATCTTTAAGTCTCGGGTTCTCTGGTCTCGGCATGACTAATGTGTGGACCGAAGACGAATTAGTCTCGAATGTTTCTTTTCTTTTTCTTTCCATATTCACATTTGTTTGTTGCACAAAAATTTTCTTGTCAAAGATCCGTATTCCATTGCACAGTCACTGCACAAGTCAAATTCATGACGGTCTTCATCTTCTGAGCTGCCCATGCTGCCTCCGTGCCAGTAGCGCACATCAAAATATATGTGGTTCTTATAATGCGAGTCCGTTATGTCTTTCCCGCATCTGTCGCACTTTATTACTGTGATTTTCATTGCTCAGTCTCTTTTTATTCTTTCCATATTTTCTCCATTAGTTCTGATATATTTGTCTCATCACAGAACGGACACTCACTCGGTACCATGTCAAGAGAATTGTCTGAGTCAGGATTCACTGATATGTGCCGAGTCTTGATCTCGTTCCACTTGAGAGCTCTGTGAACAGTCTTTCCGAGTTCTTCGCAGAATATGTCTTGGTCCTCTTCGTCAAACATCGGATTATAGTATGTCTCGGACAGCCGTGCCAACGGACACTGAGAGCAGTATTCTACTTCAATTCTGATAATCGCCTTGCGGGTATTTTTTGATTCTGACATGACTATTGCAGTTTATAATGATACATTGATTCTTTCAAGTAAATATATGCAAACAAACATACAACTTAACAACTGCGAGTTCACTTTTGCATCAAAGCTTTTATTATATATCTAAATCAATTCTTGAATATTCAAAACGCATGGCAATAAAAAGATTCCAGACTAGAATATGCAACAAGACAGACAGCGTTGAAAACCTGTCTCCGAGCTCTGACGCTCTAGTTCCGCTGAGAGGAGAGATCGTCATAGGGACAAACGGAGCATCTAACACAACAAATGCGCCGTTCAAAATGAAGATCGGAGACGGAATGCACACATGGACAGAGCTGCCACTGATGTCTCCATACAGTTTCACTGGGACAACACTTGCGGCAACAAATCCTACTGGCCAAGCAAATCAGGTAATCAATGTTCCAGTGCCGCAAGACACTAGACTGTACGGATATTACAGATTTTCTGATGACACAGATGACACTTCATTCACAATACACGTGACAGGATCGGATATTCTGAGGACCGATCATTATATATTACTAGACAATTCTAACTCGATGTATGACAGACTGTTCAACGGGATACAGATAGACGGAGTTGCTGCAGGAAGAACATTCATACAGAAAGAATGGGTGTCCGCGTATGACATAACAGAGGTGAAAATCTCATTATATGAGGCTGGTGGAAATCTTTATGCAACTGTGACGACAGTGTCTGGAATAACAAACGGAGGAAATACATAACTGCAATAGCATATGAAAATACTTTTCAAGCGAAATTCAGCAACAACTTCTACCATACCGGCTTCTTTGACAGCAGGCGAGCCGTTGTGGTTCAAAGATATTCTCTATATAGGATCTACTGGCCAGCACGGGATAGCAAACGGACCGGCTATCGGAGATCTTCAGAGAATAGTAGATGGAAACTCAGCAAACGGCGGAACTTTAGAGCTGAGTACCAGTGCGCAAACATATCTGAAGAGCGGTCCGTACGAATGGAAAATCAAGCTGCCTGACAGTGATCCATACAATTCTCCCAGGACCCCAACATCTCACGAGCATGGTTATATAAATAATGATGGATATATAACTGATTCTAATGCGTATGTAAACATCAGTACATTCGGCGGTGCTGTAGATTTAACTGCAGCAAACCCGGATTACGGTCCGGTGGGTATTCTTGTAAATATACCAAAAGAAGACAGTATTGCTTCAGAAAGCGCAATACGTGTACTGGAAATGATTCCAGGAAGCAGTAGCAAGTACTTGAGTGCTAGAGGCACATTTGAGGATATTCCAACTGGTTTCAGCACATTCACGCCAGCAAATTCTGATGGAACAGGAAAGCTGACACGCAACAGCTCTGCTGTCAGTGCTGGCGCACCAGCAGGATCTGTGACCATAGCAGGCGGAAACAAATGGATCGATCTAGCTGGTGACAATACTGCTGGTTCAAAGACTATCGTAATCGGCCATGCTGGCCCAGGAACAAACGGAGCTATGATAACTGCTGGCTCTTCTGCAGACCAGAACAATGTTAGTTTGTCAAACGGCGACTCTTTCACAGTTCCGAGAGTGTCTTGGGATGCCGCTGGACACATCACATCTGTAGCAGACCATACACTTAGTCTTCCGAACATAAGATCAACTGATCTGTACTGTGCTAGCGCATCAGATGTTCGAAACAAAAATGCGACAGCTGCAGTATGGCCTGGAATAGAAGGATGGTACAGACTTGTTTTAGTGAATGAAAATAAGGCATTTTCTACCGATACAACTGCAGTCACTCTTTCAGTGAACGGGGGAACATCCTATCCGATTAGACTAAATGGAACTTTTATTTCGACTTCCTCCACAGTGAACAGAGATTTTCCAGCAGGTGTTTATGATATATATTTCACCGGCGATGAATGGAGAATCATTTCACGGTTCTATGGGAATGCATCTAATGCAATAGTCTGCAATTCTGGCGGCGGCATTGTTTCAAAATACGCAGGCAGCGCTTCGCCGTTCACACCGCATATAGGAAACTATCCGATGTTCTTTGCGAACACGAACGATGTAGCAGATACCACTCTCAGAATAAACGGAACTTTATATGCCAATAACAAACTACACGTTCTTTCTTCAAACGGGTGGAAAGATGTGACTAAAACTTATTCATGGCCAAGTGGGTGGAGTTATCCGTATTTTGACGGGACCGACTGGTGGTTCACAGACACTGGAAAAATGATAGCTGGTGGCTATGCTGTGCCACTTGGCACAAAAAACCAGTTTTTGACTGCAGATGGCAATTACAGAGAACTTTATTTCAATACGACTCCGTCAAGTACCAACAAGATCATCACACAGGATGATTTAGGTGATCTGACAGGCGCTATGGTCTACAGAGACAGCGTCACTAGGACTACTGGAAATGCTCCAGCATGGTCATTCGGCAGCGGCACAACACCAGATTCTGCAAATCAGGGAGATGTGTATGTAGTCGGGCCTGGGTTCGAGCTTACTTCTGCCACAGCATTCATTGTATCTGGAAAAACTATACCTGCTGGAAAATATGAGGCAGGAGACATGATCATATACAACGGGTCGTCATGGAATGTGATAAACGGAGAGAATCAGGTTGAAGTTACCGCCGGCGGAGCGGAATTGATTGTCCCTGCAACAAATACGCTCGGATCAGCTGTTACGATAGCTAAGGTGGACGGCACTGATGTACAGGTAAAGTTGAAACATGATACAACTGGAGTAGTAGCATCCAGCTACGGCGAATCTGCTGAAGATAATACTGCACCCGGATATGGTGGGTCTCTCCATATTCCGTATATAACAGTGAATACTGCCGGACACGTGACTTCTGCTTCGACTAAGACTATAACTTTGCCTGCTTCACAGAATTTGTTTGCAACGATTAAATCTGGTAGCTATCAGTCTGCTACTGGTATACCAACTGGTACTACTACTGGTGATATTACTGCCGGTTCGGCAACTGATAATATTACAATTGGCGGATTCAATCGGTGGATCATTACTAAAGCAGATACAGGAAGCCCAAAGCAATTGCTTATTGCACACGCTGGTCCCGGTGATAATGGAACAATGATCACAGCTAAGCCTCTTATACAGACTAGCGGTTCTACTGGCGAGAATTCAGATCGTGCACAAACTCCAGCTCACAATAGCTCCTTCAAGATCCCTTATTTCACTTACGATGCAGCTGGACACATAACTAGCTCTGGAACAAAGGATGTCACTCTTCCTGCTGGGCCAAACAATGGTAATCTGAAAATACAGGCTGACTACAGAGGAACTGCTTCATCTACAACCGCAGACACTGCACAGAGTATCATTACAATGGATTCTAGTAGCGACGCGACCATAAAGATAGCAGGAGCTAGAGGTCTGAAGACTTACAGAGCATCTAGCTCTGGAACTGTCACCATTGGCCACGATGCCACGATTACTGAAAGAACTACTGCAGCGCTTGTAAAGATTAAGTATGATGCTTATGGGCATATCACCGATACTGCAGCTGTTCAGGCAGCAGACATACCAGGAATAAATGACTCTTCTTTGATATTAAAAGCTGCTGAAACTTCTAGTGCAACAACAACTACAGACAACACTATATTCACTGCTAATGCTAGTAGCGACAGCACTGTCAATCTTTCAAACGACGGAACTACTGGAAAGTTCAGGTTTGCTTCAAATACAATCTATCTAGATGTCATAGACGGTGGCCTCGTGTGATTGCAACACAGTCTTCTGAAAATCCCAGAAGAGGCGCTTGAACAGAGCGCCTCTTCTTGCATGTGCTCATCAAATTTGCTAATAAGACCTTTTATTATATACAAAATGAGACAATAACAACTGTCTATATACACATTATAAGATATGAGAATCAAACTGAAGAGAAACCAGAACAGCGCATCCAATTTACCTGTTCTTGAAGCAGGCGAGCCGCTGTGGTTCAAAGACCAGCTGTACATAGGATCTGTCGGAGGAACTGCGGTAGGTGCTGGAACGCAAGAGAGCGGCGGAGTTCTTTCAAGCGGTAGCCTCATAAAAATCTGGGACCCCAATTCTAGACCTTGGCTAGAGGATGGATTCACCTATCCGAGAGCACTAAATGATGCTGACGGAAACTGGTATAGAGCAGTAGTCATCGGCAATCAAGTGTGGCTTGCAGAGAACTGGAGATGCACGAGACTGCCTGACGGAACACCTCTTGTCAGACAGACTGGCGAAGAGGAAGCTGACTTCTCAGACACAGAGGCAAGATATTTTGACTGGTCAATGACATTCGCTTGGTACAGATACCGATACGGTCTCTTGTACAACGGAGTAGCACTCATGAACGGAGCTGATCCGTCCGAAGCATCGCCAAGCGGCGTGCAAGGATTGGCACCGAGCGGATGGCACATTCCTTCTGCAGCAGAGTTTACGACACTTACTGAATGGATAAAGTCACAGCCGAGATACAGATACACAGACTACGGAGTAGCAAGAGCTCTGTCTACCGACAAGATTTCCAGGATAACGACAGCCGATGACGGCAACAAGACAGGTCTTCTTTTAGACCAGAATAACAGGAGCGGGTTCGATCTAGCTTACGGCGGAAGATTTTATTCTGGGTATAACACTGCTTCTAGACCAACATACAGAGCTTATCTGTGGACTGCGTCTGAGTCTAGTGTGTCTGCTGGCGACCTTGCTATTTTCTCTCTGGGATACACAAACGACGAGCCGTCTCTGACAACATATGCTGGCAATAGAAAAAATTTCTACAGTGTCAGGCTATTGTCAGACAGGACCCCGCAACAGTTTTGGGACTGGTACACGAGAAACTACGGAGCATATTACTGGCAGCAAAGCGAGCCTAGAAAACTGTGGGTAGACCATGATGTGTCTAGTCTTCTCGGAAGCGACATTACTCCAACAGAAGACTATCTGTCTTCATCTAACAGCTGGTTACACACATACTCTGCGATAAAGAAGTTCCTCATTCCGCTGAATAACATCATACGGGTGAAGATAAAAGCAAGACCGTCTGACTCTGCTATAATAGCATTCTGCAAGGGACCCATAACAAATACTAACTCGTCTGGCACGAGACAACAGGCTACAGTAGTGTCTGGCCACGGTTGGACAACTGTACCTGCAGGGACCGAGCAATCGTTTGAGGTACCATCAGAAGCAGAGTATCTTTATGTTGCATATAACTCCGGCTCTTATGGTGTCAATATAAACATTCCAGACTATATATACTTCACTGGCAGCGGCATAACAGAGCACACAGGAGATGGATCTGGATTCATCAAAGATAACGGGTCTGTAGACCACAGCACCTATGCACTAGCATCATCTATACCGACAAATGTGAGCGATCTCCCGAATGATGCTAACTATATCGGGGGACCTTCTGGATCATCAAAAGAGGATATATTAACATTCAATAACACCGCTGGAAACTTAGCAAATGATTCCGGAATAACTATCCGCAGACTGTGGGACGAAAAAGATATTAGTGATAGAATAAGTTATCAACAGGAAGATTATCCTTATTATAATGGTCTTATAAACTCTTCTAATCAGTGGGCATCGGCAAGTGGTACCCAATATAGTTATCTTATAATTCCTTTAGATGATATAAGAAAGATAAGAGTAACTTCATATCACAGTAGTACAACCGATAGATATTCAGCTATAGCATTTTTAAGAAGTTATACACCTATACCTACTGATGGCGAAACACCAGATTTTGCTACAGGTTATAATGAAAGAATAGTTATAAGTAGTGAAGATACATCGATTCATGAGTATGATGTACCAGTAGATGCTAAGTTTTTATATATATATAGAAGAAATACATCAGTAGGTAGCTACTGTCCGTCATATTTAGCTTTTACTGGAATAGGTATAACTGAGTATAAAGGTGACGGAACAGGATTCATAAAAGATGACGGAACAGTAGATAAGAATGCTTATATAACTGCTGATGATCTTCCAACAGACTCAGACGAGAAAGTGACACCAGTGCAACTTGCCGAGGGAGATTCTGATTTCCAATTATTAACTGTCCCGAGCAGAACATCGCCAACATCAAACGGCAAACCGAATTACTGCAGCAGCGTGACAGTGAACGGCAATGGTGTTATAAAGCCTGTTGCTATGCACATAAGAAAAACTGGTCTTGGAGATAATGAAAATCAATACAAGTATGTTAACGCAGAGGGAGAACAAGGAATAACTCTGTATACTTCTGCAGTGAACGGAGAAGTGGGCCAGACGCCGAGACTAATATTCAAGAGACCAAATGCATACGTGTCATTTGATCTGTGGAATGAGAACGGTCATTTCACTATAATGGGGTATCACAACGGCACAGAATACGGACGCATTGAAATAAATGAAACTGGCAACATAAAATTGCCGAGCTCGGCGCCTACTGGAGGATATATAAGTGTAAACGGCACGGCGTCTGGCAATGGCGGATTCTTCAAGTCTGACGGATCTATTGACAATAATTCTTATATTCCTGTTGCACCTAGTGCTCTTGGAAGTGCAACTAAGCCAATATACTTGTCAAGCAATTCTGTATTTTCTGAATGCAGCACGTATGCTGGCGGAACTGCGGTTACACTGAATGGGGAAAGCAAAGCTGCTAGCACTGCATCATTTTATTCTCCGACTTCTGCTGGAACATCAGGACAATATTTGAAGTCTAACGGATCTGGAGCTCCGACATGGGCCGATCTGCCTGCTGATTCTGACACAAAAGTTACCCAGACTAAAACAACAGATATATACACACTGTGGCGACCGCTTATTATAGGAAGACAATATGCTAGTTCTGCACCGACTGCTAGCACAGCACTTAATTTTGATAATCCAGCTAGTGACCCAACAGACATAGTATATTCTACACACCTGGGCGGATTCCAGCCAAGCACGGGAACTCTTGCTGTAGTAGGTATTAAGAAGTTGACAGATGACGGAAAGCTTGACGGATCTGATACAAAACTGTGGAACACAAACGGTGGAATTGTAACAATCGGAGCATCTGGCGGTCCTGCTGCTTTCAGTCACACTCACGGCAACATCACTAACGACGGAAAAATAGGAAGTATTGCTAATCTGCCGCTTATAACAGGATCAAACGGAGTAGTAACGACTGGGTCGTTCGGCACTTCAAGCGGCACGTTCTGTGAAGGTAATGACTCTAGACTGTCCGATGCTAGAACTCCAAACAATGACAGTAACCTAGTTCACAAAGACAATGCCGAGACAATAACCGGCTTGAAAACGTTCACTAATGGATTGATTTTGAATACTGGAACAAGCTGGACAAATACAGACAGAGCAATTCCGTTCAGCAAGTCCGGAGATCCAGAGACTATCCAGTATGTGTATGATAATGCAACTAAAGGACTTACTTTCAATCCTAACACTGGTGAACTCAAGGCTGCAAAGTTTACAAAACGAAACGGCACAAAAGCTCAGATCCTGCTGGCGAACGGTGACAATATAGATGCTGGAACCTCTGGGTATTATCTGAAGGCAAACGGAATAGACAGCGCACCGACTTGGACACAATTTCCGACTATACCAACTGTTCCTACAAATGTAAGCGCATTTAACAATGATGCTGGTTATCTTACAAGCTTCACTGAAACTGATCCCACAGTTCCTGCTTGGGCGAAAGCAACTAACAAGCCGTCATATTCATATTCTGAGATAACTGGGACTCCGACAAATGTAAGCGCATTCACTAACGATGCTGCCTATATAACTCTACGGGATCTTCCAACAGATATGTTTGGAACAGTATTTGTAGATACTTCTGCTGCCACAAAAGCAAAAACAGCAACTGTCCCATATACATACACTCTACGAACTGGGAACACATTTATTCTGCATCTGAATGTAGCAAACACTAATACTGCTGCTACGCTGAATATCAACGGCACTGGCGCAAAATCTGTAAGAATAAACGGCGCAGCACCAACCAGTTCAAACTGGGCAGCTGGGTTATATCTGTGTTACTACGACGGAACATATTATCAGATGTACACTGCTAAGAATCCATACAACTACGAAGATCTGATAAACCAGCCTACTATACCAACTGTTCCGACAAATGTAAGCGCATTCACTAACGATGCTAATTATGTAACAGGAAATATATCAGGACAGGTTGTTACTATAGGAGCAAACAGTATTACTATCCCAACTGTTCCGACGAATGTAAGCGCATTCACTAATGACGCTGGGTATCTTACATCACACCAGTCGATTGACAAGATAATTTCATCTACTGCAGCTCAGACCGCTCCAAGTTCAGCATTGTCGTTGGCAGGAGGAGACACATTAACTCTTCACAAAGTATCTTGGACAGGCACATATTCAGACTTGATTGGGACGCCGTCTATTCCAGATCCCGCAAATGATGCAGACATAAATGTGTCAAATGGAACAACTTCAAAGAAACTTACATCTACTGACAACAATACTGCAAAAACTCTGATCATCACGGGGTCAAAAGGAATAACAATAGGTACACCAACTTTGTCAGGCAATACTTTGACAATAGATATTTCACACTCTCACGCTGATATTAGTGCTGGAACGAATATCGGAGGCAATACAAATGATACCCCAGGATACGGCGATACTTTCAATGTTCCGTACTTCAGTTATGATGCGCAGGGCCATATAACTGCCTCCGGGATAAAGACTGTGAAAATACCTGCTTCGGACAACACTGATGAAAAGGTAAAGCAACAGTATTATGCCAGCAGCGAATATACAAACTGGAGACCAATACCTCTAGGTTATTCAAGCGGTTCGTCTTATTCATTCACTCCGAGTACAGAGACACAAGGTCTATATACCTTCAACACTATACTAGCACAGCCGTCTACTGGATCTATTCGAGCAGGAAGATTTATAAAAACCTCAGCAAACTACTCTACTGGAATTCTTCTCGCTGACGGATCAGACATACCGCAGAGCACTTTCTTGACAAGTTTCACTGAGACTGATCCAACAGTTCCTGCTTGGGCGAAAGCAACTAATAAGCCATCATATAATTTAGATGAAGTTCTAGACGGAACTTCCAGAAAATTGTTGGTATTGGGAAGTTCATCGACCACAGCTGCAGCTGGAAACCACACTCACGAAGGAGTATATCAGCCTGCTGGAAACTATTTGACTGCTGAAAGCAACGGTTTTGGAAAAGTTTCTGTTGCCGCTCAGTCTACTGGAACTTCTAATCTTTCTGGTACAACATCTGCAACAACACTCAATTCTGACTCTGCAGCAGACACACTGAACATTGCGACTGGAAACAAATGGATACAGATAAAAGCAGAGGGTGCAAGTGCTGCATCTACTGCTGACACTGATAAACTTACATTCGGGCACATTGTTCCAGGAGTAGGAACCACTGGAGGTTCTGTGCGAAAGTTTGATTATGATGCTGCTGGTCATATTACTGCTGTAAGCACTCCTACTGCTTCTGATCTCACTGACATCATTGGAAACGCTTATTCTGCTACTGATGAAAAAGTAACTCCAGAAGCAGTAGCTACTTCTACTGCTTATCCGATGCTTTTAGCAAGCAGCGACAGTACTCCGACGACTAACGGGAAGCCGAAGTACTCTGCTAATCTAAGTGCAACTGGAACAGGAGACGTCGTCTTCACTAAATCAAATACTACAGGAACCATTCAATATGACGGAACTGACAAGTGTTTCAAATTTATCTTTAGTTAATCATGGGATTGAAAATATGGTTACCATTGAACGGAAACACTGATAATATCGGGCTTTCTGATCAAATCAATTTCACGAATTACAATTCCTCAGCAATATCATGGTCGGATTCCGGAAAGATCGGAAAAGCGCTGTCGCTAAATGGCGGGTGCAAGAAGGCCCCGCTGAACTTCGATTTGGGAAATGCAGTGAGCGCATCTTGCTGGGTATATTATACAGCTAGGCCTTCTACAAATGACTGGATGTTCTCTTTCGGGACATCTTCTGGGACAGCTAACACTTCTCTCGGGTTATTGACATATAATACATATATAACAGTATGCATAGGCGGTTTGTATGCTAATTGGACATATACTCTAGAGACAGGAAAATGGTACCACTTTTGCGTTACATGGAACGGATCTGTTGCAACACTGTACAAAGACGGAGAACCTGTGTTCACTTCTACTGCACTCAATGACGGAACTAAAACTTCTACTACATATTTTTGTCTCGGCGGAAACTGTTCATCTACACCCACAGTTGGCACTAGAATGAAGGGAATGCTCAATGATGTCAGAGTATATGACAACTGTCTGTCTGCAAAAGAGGTCAAAGAACTGTCTAAATGTTTGATTGTACATTTTCCGTTTGACAACATCGGCTCTCTCGGCAGCAGACTTTCATCGGTGAAGTACAACAACAGGATAACAAATGGAGACTTTTCAGACGGGACAAGCGGCTGGGCTACATTTTCTAATTGCAACTGGTTTGTTAGCAACGGAGTGCTCACAGTGAGCAAAGACTCTGGGAGTGGTGTTGGCGGGACTGTCAGAAGCACAGCAGCGACTTTTGTAACCAGTCATCTGTACTACATAAAATCAGTTACTAGGGTAATCGGAACTGGTACGGGAAGAGGCGTTTTTACTGGATTTGCATCATCTTCTAACACAGTGAGCAGCAATGAGCAGATACAAGTTTATTCTGATAACTGGACAGAGGCATCCGTTGTGACTTCTCCGACCACGTCTAGCGCTAGACTGGTAATCAGAAGCGGTACCTCTGATTCCCCTGCAGGAACGGCCGCTCAGTGCAAATTCTATATGTGCGTAGATCTAACAAATGCATTCACTGCCGGGAATGAACCGACAAAAGAAGAATGCGATGCAATATTTGCTGGATATGGGTGGAAGTACAAGGCATACGATGAAGATTATTCTGTTGACTTGTCATCTTCTATACATGACTGTTCTGGGTACTGTAATGACGCAGAACTAGAGGTTGGTAATCCTATGTCTCTAGTGAAAGACACTAGACGGAATGAGTATTCTACTGTCTTTGACGGTAATACTGTATTCTCTGCTCCATCGCCTACAACAGAGGCAAAATCTGCGTCTTTCTGGTTCAAATGTCCTTCTTCTATACAGGAAAAATTTGTAGCATTTATAGACTACAAGTCTGGACTTGGATTCGGGTTCGGGACAAGTGTTGTCGGGGTATCTACTAACCATTCAGCTACCGCCTTTTCTAAAAGTCTTTTCACTGCTGGAAACTGGTACCACGTAGTTGTAGTGAACACCGGCACGTCTCCGTCAAATTCTACTAGAAAGCTGTATGTGAATGGTGAAGAGGCAACTGGACTTGCTTCATCTTCTAACACTTACTGGACTCAGAATACTGACGATCTCCAAATAGGAGGACGATCTTATAATATGACTAACTATCCGGCATTTGACGGATATATTTCAGACTTCAGAATGTATGCTGCTCCGCTTTCAGCAGACCAAGTCAAAGAATTGTATGGCACCTCTGCTTGGATAGACAACCTCGGAGGAGTGTCTGCAATCATGCTCAAAGAGGGTAAATCATGGCCGACAAGAACAGTATCTGGTTATGACGAGTCACCGCAAATAGAATCAGCCGGAATACTGAGAACAGAAAACTTCATTGAAAGCAGCCCGTATCTGATGGTAGACAGTGGTTCTGTGTTCCTGAAAATTCTTGATCACAACAATCCTGCATCAAATATGTTCACTGCAAACAATTGCTGGCTGAACAATTCGGAGAATCTGTATTCATGCCTAGATATTCTCAGAACTGGGGACATATTCAAAGGAGTTGAAGAATTTGAATTCTATTCAACTGAAAAGGCCACTAGCTCTAGCACCGAGACTTCAGTCAGATGGATCCAGACTTCAAATCCAGCGACAACTTCTTCAGCAACGGGATTTTCGCTAGTGTCGGGGGCTGCATCTCATCTTACAAACGGGCTTGCTAATGCTGGAACAAACGGATGCTTTGACATAAGCGGTTCTACCTGGTGGTGTTGCTGCGGAGCATACGACACGTATCAAGGAGGAATACCTGGATTCAACGGAGTCGTGACGACAGGATATATGAGATTGTGGGTGAAACTGCCAGATGAAGTAGTGAAGGGGACCGCTGACGACATAGCAAAATTTTTCAAGAGATCTGTTTATTCTAAACACTTTTGTGAAGTCTGATGTTATTATATAATAGAATACAATACAAAAGATATGGCTATAATTAGAGATTTGACTGTTCTTGGAAACTCTAGGCTAGCAGGAAAAGCAGCAGGAACAGACATTCAGGCAGACAAGTTCATCACAAACGGCGGGACCGCGAATCAGGCAGTATTGGGAGACGGCACTCTGAAGCCGCTCAGCGAGATCGGATCAATACCAAATGACGGATCATTTGAAATAACTGCAGACACAGGAAGTGGAACAGTCGGTACAGCCGCTGTGTTTTCTGCAGACAGCGATGATGACTGTCATATAACACTGTCTAACACTGCAACAACTGGACACTTCACACTTGGAACTTCTGGCAATTCATATATATTTAATCTTACTGAGATCGATGGCGGAATTTGGTCATAAGTCCAATGATATGAATTCAAAACAAGAGGAGAATATGTTTCTCCTCTTTTTTGTTGTTCACAATTAGATTATAGGCAATTATTATATATACAATCAAGATTGACAAGAATATGAAAATCAAAATAAGAAGAGCAACTGCTTCTAGCACAACTGAAACTCCTGCCATTGCGTCCGGAGAAAATGTAGCAGGAGAACCGATACTCGGATCATCTCAAGTTGGAAGCACAAGATATGACACGCTTTATGTTGGAGCAAGAGACGGCAATTCGTGGAAGAAAGTTGCTATGTCTTCATTCACACCTGCTTTTGAAAATGCTGACAGCGGCGGCGTGAATGCTTCTCTTGGAATGTATAGTCTATGGTTCGGCACTCAAGCAGAATATGATGCTATAACACAGAAGGACCAGAACACATTTTACTTCATAACAGAATAAAGCCAGACACTATGCCAGTAATAAAAGGAGAAATGCCAAAAGCTACAAGAGTTGTCAGAGGAGACCCGTCTGGAACTTCAGGAAATGACACAAACGGCCTTCCTTACAATATTGAATTTGACCGTATCTACTACGGCAATGACTTGAAGTTTGACAGGTGGTCGTCTGGGTACTTCTGGATAAAGAACACTGGCACAGGCACTCTTACGTTCCTGACAAGTTCTAGCTCTTCTGGAACTGCCAGTCAATTTTCTGATCCGACAAAAACTCCAGTTTTGTATTATGCTATACCTGGAGTTACAAGCGGAGAAGTGTATTTAGAAGTAATAGGAACTACAAATTCTATAGAGATTGCACCGGGAAAGAGAATATGTCTCATAAACCGGAACGCAAATGATTCAGCTGGATTAAGTTATAGCAATACAGAATATGTGTCGTTTGGTCTGACTGGAAATACCACTGTCGAGATCGGCGGATCTTGGGGAGCATTGGCACCGTGCCTCAGAGCAAACAAGGTGCTGCAACCATATTGCTTTTACAATATGTTCAATTCAGGTATGCCGTCTGCAAATACAAAAGTTACTGTGCTTTCTAGCCCGACAGATTCTGGTTCAGAGGACATAGATTGCTACAACAACGGAATGGATCATGCATTCTATGGCTGTATTGGTCTCAGATCATTTCCAGACATGAATTTCAATTTTGCTGACCAGTACTCTTTTTCATATATATTCTACGGCTGCACTAAACTAGGTAGCAGCGACACAGAATCAGCTCATGTCCCAGACATAACTTTTGGCAGAGCAGGAAGGGCTCATCTTTACGAATACGCATTCTACGGGTGCACGTCAATTGTGACTGGTCCTCGTCTTTGCGACAGATATTCGTGGGAAATGGCAAACTATGCAGATTATTCATATGCTTCGACATTTCGTGGGTGCACATCAATGACTTCGCTGAAAGAGCAATACATTGGCGGATGGACAATTGCAGACCATGCTTTTTTTGAGACTTTCTATGGTTGCACTCATCTAGTTCATCCCATGGGCTTCAGGCCAAACATACGGAAGGAAGTGTTGACCGTGTATAACTATGGATTCGCGTTCACATTTTACCAATGCTCTGCTCTCAGAACGGTACCGAACGGCCTGTTTGCACAAGAAGAAAATCCAGATCCGAACAGTATAACTCTGACAGTCAGAACATGTCCTACGCTTATAGCAGTCGGAAGCAGCGGTTATTCTTTCAATAACATGTTCTACGGATGCACATCCCTTACCTCAAATCCATACTATCCAGACAATACCTATGATCCAACAAAAGCTATACCGGCAGCAGGAGGTATAATACTTGGTTCTCATGACAAAAATGCCGCTGCAAGATCGTTTGAAAACATGTTTTACAGTTGCACCGCATTGACTGATATGTCTTCTGTGTGGTCTCCGAGTATGTCAAATGATTGCAATGCTTCATATTCCTGCTCGAACATGTTTCGAAACTGCACTCACTTAGTCAGAGGAGCATGTCCAAGAGACACAGTTTCAGCTATATATTGTTGGCAACACATGTTCAGAGGCTGCACTGCTCTGAAGTCTGTAGTCGGGTTTAATCTGAGTAATACTGCTAATTACTGCTGCAGATATATGTTTTACGGATGCACGTCGCTAGAGGTGTCACCGTACCTTACTCCTGATACGTTAGTCGGCACTAGACCATACGATTATATGTTTGCTGGATGCACCAATCTTCATTGTATCATAACTAACCAAAATACGCACGGCAGCACTACGCTAGCATGGACATGGCATCTTCCAGAGACAGGAGTGTTCATAAAAACAAATTCTGCATATACAAGCACACAGAAAAACACTCAGGCAAACCAAAATGCTAGTTCAGTATCTACAAGTGCACAATATATTCCATACGACTGGGACATACAGACTAGCGCATTAATATTCAAATCAGACAGTTCGTTCTCAGTGAAACTCACAAAGATTGGGTCACCGACAGCACTTGCTACGCTGAACTATATAAATGTAGGCGCTGGAACAAGCGGAGACTATCTGTCTATAGTGAACGGAAGCTGGGGATCTGGTTCTGCGTCTGGCAAGCTAATCTCTTCGACTGGCGCTCCGATCATATTCTACGGAGGAACTACTAATGGCGGGTACTTCAGCACTAGCGAGTCTGATTATTATCAATTTGTCATTCCGACTGGAAACAATGTAGAGTGCATCGGAAATTTGAACAGTCTGTGCACTGCTGTGTCTGGCACTCTTTCTAGTTATATATCTTATAAATTTTACAAACTGTTTGCTGGCTGCACTGCTCTGTCTAAGCTGTCATCTCTTGTTTCAATCGGAACGCTTGCCGTGAACAGAGGATATAACTTCAAACAGATGTTTGAAGGTTGCACGAGTTTGACAGAAGCGCCAACAATCAAAGCAACGACAGCAGGAAGAGAGGACTATGCATTCATATTCAAGGACTGTTCTTCTCTACAGCACGGACCTTCTCTCTCGTCAATAACTGATATGTCTACCGGATCATTCACAGGAATGTTTTATAACTGTATCACGTTGGCATCAGTGATAACTCTTCCTGGTTCTAGTGTCAGCCTAGCATCTCAGTGCTTCATGCACATGTATTATAATTGCAAATCCATTACAGATATACCAGAAAATTATCTTCCATGGACATCGCTTGCTAGCCAGTGCTATGCTGCTATGTTTGACACTTGCGATAATCTTGTAAATGTACCCAGTGGACTTCTTCCTGCTACTTCTCTTTCTGAAGCATGTTATGCAAACATGTTCCAGAATTGCTCTAGTCTGATAGATGCGCCATCGCTTCCTGCTACTTCCATGACGGCTCAGTGCTATCAGTATATGTTCAGAGGATGCACATCTCTCACTAGCATAACAGTAAACTTCAGCAGCTGGGCAAACAGCTGGGGTTCTTCTGCATACAGGACAACTTACGGCTGGACAGAAAATGTCGGACCAGAAGGACACTTTAACTGCCCCACTGGATTGCCTGTATACATGAATGATCCGGGAAATGGATCTAATTCTGCTCAGAACACCGGCAGCACGGACACTTCTGCATGCTATATACCGTACAACTGGACACACACATCGTCTAACACGCCAGTAGATCCAAAAATCTTCCGTTTCGAGCGTGCTAGCGGAACAGTGACTATAACAGCAAATTCTGTCATAAATTACGGAAATGGCATATATGTGTCAACAGACGGAACAACTTGGACCCCACAAACAGGAAAGACCTCTAGCTCTCCGTGGTCTTTCACAATAGACCAAAATCATCCGAGAGTTTGTCTGAAATATTACTATAACAGTCCAATTGGGGTACCGTCAACGGAAATTTTTCAAGCAGACTCCGATAATTCTACTGTAGATCCATGGTTTTCAGTCTCGGGCTCTGGGACAATAAATGCCACAGGAGATTTAACTAAGTTTTGCATTTATTCAAAAATCTCTGATCTTTATTCTTATTCTTCAAAATCTGTTGCTGGAATATTCAAAAATATCAGTCAATTGAGAGACTGCACCGGAATATATTTTTCCGAAACGTATGAAAGCCCCTGTTATATAGACAGCATGTTTTACAATTCTGGAGTAACAAAAATAAACCGAGATTTAATATCACCATGTTCAATTAAATCAGCTACTCTAGCATTTGCTAACTGCACATCATTGACTGATGGATGCAATCTTGTCACAGCTGGTATGGAAGATAACATTCCGAGTCTTTGCTTTTACGGCGCATATATGAACTGCACGAGTCTCAAAAGCACTGCTGCATCTCCGTTAGTTGTCGGGAAATACAGTCAATACTCGAAACCCGGTTGTTATAATCGTATCGGTGACAAAGCATTCAAAAAAGTATTCAGAGACTGCAGTTGTCAGAATTTCAACTCGGTGAAAATAAATTTCAGGTATCTCGGAATAGAATACTATGTCACACACGGCTTCGGGGTAACATATGTTCTTCATTATTCAAAGAGAACATTTGAAGAGGCATTCTACGGATGCACCCACATGAATGTACTGTGGACAAAGATGAACAGGTGGCCAGCAAATTATTGCACAAACAATTGGGTCTACGGAGTATCTGGTTCTGGTACATTCAACCATCTGTCTGAGCTCACTACATTTCCTCACGGAAATGATAAAGTTCCAAGCGGATGGGAACATGAAGAATATGTATCTTGGCAATAAAAGACAAAAAACTAGAAAAAATTATATAATATGGCAAACCGAATTGTGACTCTAAAAGACGAGTCTAACAATGAATTATATCCGCAGACAATAGGTTCAGCAGTGTATTGCACAGATCCAAGCACAAACCAGTCTGAGACTGTTCAAGCAATAATAGACAGTATATACGGAGGCGCTGGTGGTTCTGGAGGCTCTGGTGGGTCTAGCGGCGGATCTGAAACTGTGTCAGCTTCTGATGTTACACTTAGCGTGACATCTAGCGTACCGTTTATAACCATCGGAAGCAATAATGTGTGCAATATGGGGATGCCAACATTCTCTGGAAATAACAATAACTCATCAGAGATAGCAGCAATTCAATCCGGCGACAGGCTTTTGATAACCGACAACAATGCAACGCAAGACGACGGAAAGCCAATCCGTGCATCTTCTATAAAATTCGGTTCTAATACAACACAATTCTTAGCGAACAACGGAACTTGGGCCACTCCGTCAGTGTCAGTGACACAAGGTTCAAGTAATCGTCCTGGCGCATTTGTCGGAGCCGTAGGCGGGACTAGTCTGTATGTAGAACCTGCTAGCTCTGGTTACGGATCAGACAAATGGCCGCAGGGGTCAGTCAGACCTATTGCTAACACCGCTGGACTGCGTGGCGGCAACAGCGACTATGCATTTCTTGGCAAAAAAGTGTTGCCGCCAGATCCATCTAAAATAATCACATACTTCACAGACTTCTCCAAGGAGCTAGCAGGAGACTTCATAGCTATACCAGTGCTGACAGATGTGGGGACAATAGATGGAGAAAAATCAGAATATGAAGATTCTGTGCCGTATATTATACTTCCTGCTGAACTTACTACAGGAAAACAAACTTTAGGTGAATTAGTCGGGGCACTTCCGACAAGTCCAAAATAAGCACATGAAAAATGATTATAACTGCTAAAATACGAATGATAATAGCAGCAATTCTGCTTGCTGTCATTCTGTCTCTCGGTGTAGGTCTCGGCATATCAGTTCACCGGAATCATTCGCTGAAGTCCCAATATGAGGAAGTGCTTTCTAACCAGACTGGCTATATCCGAGATTTGTCTGCTGCTAAGAATGACATACATCAATACCAGCTCACTATAGCAGATCTCAGATATATGAATGACTCTGTTGCAAACAAGATGCTAGATCTTCAAAACAAGTTGAAAATCAAAGACAAACATATCCAGAACCTGCAATACATGTCGTCTCACTTCACTAAGAAAGACACTGTAACTCTCTCTGACACAATATTCATTGACCAAAATCTCTGTTTAGACACTCTCGTTGGTGACAAATGGGTTTCTACTCGGCTTCACCTCGAATGGCCCTCTATCGTCGCCGTAGAGCCCTCTGTGACCTCAGAAAAGACAGTTGCTATATACACAAAGAAGGAGACGGTGAAGCCGCCGAAGAAGACTTGGATTGGAAGGCTGTTCCAGAAAAAGCACAGAGTCACTAAAGTATATATAGATGAATCAAATCCATATATAGACTCTCAACAGAATGAATTCATAGAAGTAGTGAAATAAAAAATACATATATAAAGATGAGCGCCACCAAAATACTGTTCAAACAAGGTACAACTGCTCCGTCTGGACAAGGGTTTGCAAGCACAAACGGAGAGCCTTTGTGGGATAAGACAAACAGAAAACTGTATATGACAAACGGGACAAACAGTCCTACTCTGATAGGTCCTGTGCAATCTAGTCAGACAACAGACTTCAATGACAATATACAGAATCTCTCGACCGATCTCGGCTATCATGTGTCAGATCCGTCTAGATATACAAAATTTCCTGTTTACGCAATAGGAGAACCAGAAGAGAATATCACTCAATATTGGCTGGACATGACAGACTTCCTCCCTGCGCAGGATTATCCTGTTGAATCCGCATATTTTTCATATATAGATCCGCTTGTTATGCTGAACACTGTCGGCACAAACAAGAAAATCACTCTGTTCTTGACAGGCGCGCCGGGAGAGAATGATCCGACATGGAATGCCAGTTGGGAAAACACGCATTTTCCGCTTATATGGTTGTCTAAAGATGATGAAATGTGTAATCTTGGAATAGAATACAATTTCCGGATATGGGACTCGGGTACGAAGACTTTTGACACTGAAGACTTTGGAACAATACATGGACTTACAGAGTACGGAATAAAAGCCCTGTTTGAATCTAACTTGGCAGGCGACTTTTTTGCTGGCGTTAAACCGATACTAGATCATGCAAAATATGCTGGCACTACAAAATGCACTGTAAAACTAGAAATAATTCCGACAGAGATAAGCGAGACTAGCGCAACTATAGACATACATATAACATATCCTTCTAATCCAGCAGTAGTTGTCCAGAACCTCGTGAACACTGCAAATGCAACTCAGATAGCAACAGTCAACAATCACCCGATATACATACCAGCGGTAAACGGACAACTTGCAATAACAGGCTCTTCCGGTGTAACAGTATATACTACTGGCGCTCAACAAGTAGCTAGAGCAACTCTTATTGATTACAACCCGATTGGGTCAGTTGGCAGCGCTGCTTCAGAAGAAGATGCAAATATAACACCTGTGAGCTTGACTGAGGCAGTAGAATCTGGCCCTAGTATATGGCAGACATGCCTGTGTGTACAAGAGTCGTCTGCATTCGGGAGCAGTTCACAGGTTTCATATAATCCGAGCGAGGGTTCACTTTCATGGACCCCGTCAACAGAGTCTAGATCATATTCTACAGCAGTTATTACTAATCCTCCGACTGGTGGAAAAATCACAGTGTCTGTGAACGGAATAGACCTTGCCTGCCAATCTGATCATTACATTTATATATATAACAATTCTGGAGTTTCTGTTACTGTAGAACCAGAATATTCCCCAGACTGGACAGACTATCCAGTGATAGGATTGCCTCGCGCGACTGTGCTCAAAGACAAGCAAGGCGTAGAGATGTCGCTTGCTCTGAGAAGATACACCGATTCTACAATCAACACAGCTGTGATGACTGCATCTGAGCCACTGGCTGGAATATAAAAATAACACAAAACAGTAATGCTTAGAGAACACAAAGGTTATGGTGTGCCGCTGAGATTTTATGATGCTGTTCCTGATTCTGGCACAGATGTGCATGTACAACTTGATTATGCGATCTCGCCGGATTATATCTCTGACACAGCTGTAGAATACTCAGAAGACGGAAGTGAATGGATTGAATACACCGGGGACCCGATAACTCTTCAAGTCGGAAACACACTGTACTTCAGAGCAGCAGGAGACAACAGGCCTGCATGCGAAGCCGGGTCCGGCTCTCCGTTTGGAAAATTCACGATAACAGGAGGAAAGTGCAAGTGCGGAGGAGACATTATGAGCTTATTAGACAGAGATATGCAGGCAACAATCGCATATCCAGCAATATTTCTCGGCATGTTCAAGAACCAACCCATTCTAACAGCGCCGGAGATCAGCGCATCAGAATACAGAGACGGATGTTTCAAGTCAATGTTCGAAGACTGCTCTTATATGACAGACACCGTTCCTGTGCTGCATGCAGAAGAGTTAGCGCAAGAGTGTTGTTCTAGTATGTTCTATGGGTGCTCGTCTATGGAAAGCACACCTGATATGAAATTCAAAATAACCGCAACTAAAGCATGCGAGAGCATGTTCGAGGGTTGTTCTTCTGTTACAAAGGTTGTTCTGAGGAACCTTTCACTGACTCCAGACTGTTTCAAAAGAATGTTCTATGGCTGTTTGTCACTGAATTATATAAAGTGCAATTTCATCAGATGGCCAGAATACAGACAAGAATATATATCAGAGGCTGGAAACTCAGCAATAGCAAATGCAACACTAGACTGGACATACGGAGTAGCACCAGTAGGAACTTTTGTCAGAGACTATCGTCTTCCGCTGTACATAAATAACAAACCTGGCTCTGGAACAGATCCTGGCACGGGGTTTGTGTATAACTGGGACGAAGTACACAGCGTAGCATATGTTACAACTGATATGTATAATTTTGATCCATGGATAGGGAAAGAGTCTGGAAACGAGACTACTATACCAGAGTGTGCTGTAATGTACAGAACAATAAAAGACACAAAAAGCGGATTCACTGCTACATTCAAATGGTTGTCCTCTTATGCTGTCACTGGCAGTGAGGGAGGATCTATAGTGTCCTCTGAAATACGAGCGCTTGTCAACGGAACTAGGCTCCATGCTGATCCTGATCACGCAGGTCTCCTTTGCATAGATGAATTGCTTGCGGAAAATTTCAATATTGAAAGTGGAGAGCCGTTGCACATGACTCCAGATCACGAAATAACCATAGACTGGGGAGACGGATACAGGACTATTCTGCCTAAACTGAAATATGTTGATCCGACTACGGTATTTTCCCAGAACCAATACTCTGAAGGAGACACGATCGGAGGAATATTCCAGCACACCTATGCTGCTCCGCAAAACGGAGAATCAGGCCAATATATCATTTCAGTATGCAGCGATGACATCGATGAAGACACAACGTTCACCGACAAGGTGAATGTAATCTATAATGATGGACTCGGCGGCGGCCAAGAATACATCGGTTGCATGCCTCCGCTTGTTGCTGGCGCTGGATCAAATATTGATGCTCTTCTCACTCCATTCCTTCCAATGTACAGAGGAAACAGAGCAGACAAGAATTATTACCCTATGTGCTGTCTGTTCTACAGAAACACACAACTCGTGTCAGTGCCGGCATCAAACAGCAAAATATATCCAGATGACTCAAATGTCTACGGATATATGTTTTACAAATGCAAGAATGCTACTTTACACCCGGAATTTGCATTTGCAAGAATGTTTGACGGATGCACTTCTCTCAAGAATTCTCCAGCTTTGTTTATAGCAGAGCCAAACAGTCCAGGAAACACTGATGAGCTTCCTCCAATCACAGCAAGCGGAACTTCTACCTTAGAGGGATTTATGAGAAACTGCGGAGAGATAAGCGAAATCAGCGTGCCATTCGGCATTATGGACACAAGTGACGAAGGAATGGAATATGAACATTACGACGATAACCTGTCAGGACACGGATCGTTTGGATATGCAGAATTCATTGACTGCAAGGACGTGACTAGTAAACTGAAGACAATACACTGTGGATTCTTTGACTGGCCTGACTACAGCGAGTATTTATATCCTGACACTTCAAAGTTCATGTGCTTTGCAACATATAACTGGACTCGCAATGTATATGATGAATATGGCACAAAAGGAACATTCATCTGTCCGTTCGCATCAGTAGCATCTCGAGTAAGCGAAGATCTTGGCAATGATCACGAGCACGAATATAATCCTTGGAGCGTCGCTGTAATTCCAGATGACTGGTTTTTGACCTTCACTAATAACACTCAGTCTGCAGAATCTGTAACATTGAAGAATCAAAGAAAACTGTTTGCTTCCCTTATAGGAAACAAAAGACTTTTGAATTTGAAAGTCAATACCGACAACAAATTAGATGACAATAATCCTGGTATAACACTTGTCCCAGTAGAAAATCACGGTCATCTGTTAGAATACAGAAAGAGTAAACCTACATCTGGCTGGTATAATTGGCTAGAGATAACAGATGACACACTATCAAACGGAGTTATCCATTCCGATGCTCAACCATCTAATCTGTCATCGGAGTCTGGATTTGATTTTGTATGGTCTGTCACTCTTCAGCCGGGAGAAGCAGTTCAACTTAGGGGTGTCCCCGGAATGCTGCAGCATTTGTCATGGATAGATGACACTACACTAGAAGGAAGAGCTGACCTTCACATGAACTTTATAAAAACAAACTTCTATTCAAACGGCGGAGATGCCGGGTATTGGGAAGAATGCGATGTTGTAAACACGGCATTTACTGATGCTTGGTCTGATATTATATATACAGAAAGAACTCGGCAAGACGCGACTGGAACTGGCTGGCGTCAACTCTACAAAGCTAATGTATGGAGAGGAAGCCGAATGCTGACTGGAATAAACAACAGGCAGATGTATTACCAGTTCTACGGATGCAACGGCTTAGATGTAACTGGAAAGATAGACACATTCTTTGACTGGCTAGACATAAGAAGCAGAGCATTCACAGCTCCTCCGTACACATATTTCAGACTGTTCAAAGGAACTGGAATAGTGAGCGCGCCAGACATATTCGCATACTGGGGACCAGACAGAGGAGAATTTGCTGAGTGCTTCAGAGACTGTGCAAGCTTGACTTCGCCGGCAAGAATGAATCTGTCTCCTCTGAAGGCGGTTCCACACGAGGGACCTGCCCCGACAGTTCACTTCAACTATGTTGCTATGAACACAACTCCGTATATACCAGGCGAGCAATATTCTGGAATTATAAACGTGGAATCCAGCAGCGCTGCAATCCAATCTGATCTCATCGGGACAAAACTTACCAGAAACCTTGGTCAGGGTTGGTATTACTTCGGAAATTATATCACTCCGCATCCGAAAGTGTCCGCGACTTCAGACGCTAAGTCTTGCCAAGGTGCATTTGAGGGAATGTATAGGGACTGTGTAAATCTTGAATGGCCGACTGTGTCAAAACCAGTTCACACAACAGGAACTCCAGGAATTCACATGGACATGGACTTTCCTCTCCAGCTCGGAATAGCATTTGTATTTGTCGGAAACGGTCGTGTCCAAGACAGATCTAGAACTATGAAAGATATGTTCAACGGATGCAAGAAGATCGGAACATTCGGATTGTACACATACGGAAAAACAGATAATTCTGTCAACCCGAAAAAAACTTCAAATCTTAAATGGCATTGCATGCACAAGATGTTCTATGACTGTTGCAATAATGCTAATACAGATTATCTGTGGAATTGCTTCTATACATGCTTGAGCTTGAAACACTTTTCTTGGTATGGCGAAAACCCTTGCCATTCTTCTCACAATGGATCTGTTGCTTCTTGGGAAGGAGGTGGCCCGTACGAGAACTGGCTCGGCGGAACAACCAATGTTGCAAAAATATATACTAACTGTGCTATTAAGCCATACGACTGGAGTATAAATCCGATAACGTCTGTAACACGAGGAGACAGTCACGTTGGCACATGCAAGAACTCTGCTTGGGAGCAGGCCGCAGCAGATCATTTTTCTGAACTTGCCTCTATGCCTGCTCTTGACGGTCCAGGAGATATTACCTTTTATGACTGGCACAAAACGCTCGCTATGTGGAATGCTACTGCCGAAAATAACCCTCTTATAATGAGAGATTCACTTACTTGGTTGACTAATAAAGACTTCACTAATCCAGATTTTTCTGACTGGGAACAATAACAAAAAACTGTTCACATGACAAAGCCGGAGATTTTGTCTCCGGCTTTTTTGTGTCATCGCCGAGAAGGCGGCAAATTTGACGTTTAAGGCCTTGTGCCCTCTCGGCTGAGGGTTTATACCAATTCAATAGTGTTAGGTCACTCAGCGTCGCCGCAACAACCTTCTCGCGTCTGTATCAGATTCACCTTATTGTTTCTTGTCGCCAATCGGCTCAAGGAGCTGCATGCGGCCGACAACATGGGAGTGCATAGTGCTGAGGTACTGGTAAGCAGTGATGTCCTTAGCATATTCTTTGTTTGACTTGCGGAAGAACTCATTGATGATCAGGATGTTCTCCCATTCAGACATGCCTTTGAATGAAAGTGTTCCGAGAGTCTCGAGAGTCGCATTGTACTGGCTGTAGTCCAGGTAAACAGGATCTGCTAGCCACAGCTTGCACATCTCCCACATCCCGAGAGTAAACTGGAACTTCACTTCTTTTGCCTGGAGGAACTTGACGATCCTGTTCGCGATATACGATTTCGGATAAGTCTTGTGATTGAATTCCACGCTTTTCGGCAGAAAGTAGGTCACTTTATTCAGATATTCGTCCATTTTGTCGAGTTTCTCTATCCATTCTTGCTCTATCTTCTTCAGTTCATCGACGTCTGAAATCTCGTCGAGCTCGATTTTGTATTTGTCTGCTCGCTCTTGTAGACGGTCACCCATCTCAACGGAAGTCTCTTCCTCTGGCCCATAGACATCATCAGGACGAAGCTCTTTGATCTCGTCTGAGACTACAACCATCAGATCGTCTTTTGGAACATCTACTGTAGGTGTTGGCTTGTCTTTGGGTTTCCATTTCTCTGTAGCTGCCCACGCAGGAGCGGGAGACTCTACGGGTTTGTCGACTCTGAGCTGAGGTACGCTTACATTGCCGTCGAGAATGATCTCTTCAGTCTCTACTGCTGCTTTCTTCGGTTTTGCGGTTTTCTTTCTTGCCATAAAAATATTCTTTTTATATATAGATGATTTTACAATATGATTGCTGTCAAAATGCTAGCAATTGCTAGCGTTGACAACACTATCAGAAATCTCTTTATCGACCTCTTCAGATCTCTCCACTGAAGAGGCATGATAACGAACAGCCAGTTGTCTTTGTCATCTAGTCTAGTCAGTTCATAGTCAGCAAGTTCGAACAGATTATTATTCTTTATAAAATTAGAGAGTATGTTCATCTTGTCCATCACCCACTTCTCTACCCACATGTTCTCGCTGAGAGTGCCGTCTGGCATGAACTCGTATATCTGAGTGGACGAGCCTGCAACTGGATCAGATTCCTCTAGCGCGGGATTGATCACAGTATACACTCTGCCGATCCAGTCCTGTCTGAACTCTGCTTTGAACAGACGGCCGAGATTCACAAGAACTCTCTCCTCTGCGTATATCTTTTCCAGCATCTTCCGCTGTCTGATATATTGAATCAGATTCTTTATAAGCATAGAGTTGTGTTTAGTTATCAAAAGAATAACATCATTTTTTGCGCTTCTTAACGTTTTTGAGCGACAGCTTAAATTTTTTCTTTCAATAAACTTATTATATAATCAATCAACTTAAGGAAAATGAGACTTTTCACTAGCATTATGGAGGCAGCAGACGAATTCTCTCTCACTAAACAGGAATTCGAGCAGTACATGGCTGCTGTCGGAAAGAGGCTTCCCAAGGAGGTGTCAACTGCATGCTTCTACCTGCTCAAGGCTGATATACTCACACGCGAAGATGCAGAGTCAGTGATGACAATGAGTACATCTAAACTGAAAGCTCTTGCAAAGTCAAAGCACATACCAGAAGAGGACCTGATTGATCTTCAGAAGCTGATGAAGAAAATGAAGCTAGAAATACAGCTGCTTCCGATGTGGCAGAATGAGGAGACTCGCCAAGACTTCATCTCTGGAAACAAGACTACTGATGACATCATGCTAGATCTCGTCTCTGACAGAGGCCGAGCTGCTGTCGTGAAGCAATACACTCCGCTCATGAACAAACTTGCCAATCAATACGCAGGAAAATCCTCTCTCGGAAAGCCAGAACTGATGTCCGCTGCTATGATGGGTCTTGTCAAGGCAATGAACGACTACCGCAAGAACGAGAAAGAGGTGCTTGCAGGAGAGACTGCTGACAAAGAAGAGACAAAGAAAATGCACCGTCTCACTTTCCAGCAATACGCAGCATACCGCATGCAACAGCAGATTCTGCACGACATAAACTGGTATTCTCGCACTGTGCGTATCCCTGGCAGGACACAAAACAGACACAAAGACGACGAGAACTTCGGAGTGAAGACTCAGTCAATCGACAAGCTCATCGGAGGAGATCCTGACTCAGAGTCTGTAGCAGACCGAATGAAAGAGCTTGCCGTTGATCCAGCTAAATTCGAGCTAGACACAGCAAAAACTGAGGCTGACGCCGCAATGAAATCTATATATAAGATGATTGAGGACCGCTTCAACATGCAAAAGGCTGCTGTCTTCTATTCTACATTCGGCTTGAACGGATATGACATGGAACGCCAGACAGACATCGCAAAGAAATTCGGTCTTAGCACAGCTAATGTTTCAATGATAAACAAGAGGATCGCTAAGTTTCTGAAAGAGACTCCGGCTGCTCAGCCGCTGCTCCGTGCTCTGCTTGCTCATGTCCAAGAGTCTATCCTGATCGAGAACATGAACAAGTCTCAGCAAGAGATATTCGAAGCTCTAGTGAACAGCGACATGTACATTCTTCTCGAGGAGCTCACACGTTGGTCCGATCCGTATGTGCTAGAGAACACTGTTCGAGGCGTTCTGTCTGAATATGACAAAGAGTCTGTTGCTTTCATCACCGATTGTCTGAACAACGGATCTGAGTGGATGGAAGACAACTACCGCGAGAACAAGCGCCTCATTGTTCACTTCCTGGAGAGCTTGAACCCGACATCGACATTCAGCAAAAAGCAAGATCTTTATATTATAGAAGAGATGAACTCGCTCATCTCTGCTTATGAAGCATCTGGCATCAAAATATAACTCTGTGTATTATGGAGAAGATCAAGAACTTTCTGGAGACCAAGAGCACTTGGATCATCATCGTCCTGCTGGTCCTCTTCACTTTGAAGTCATGCCAGTCCTGCAATCGCAGACAAGAGATCAGTTTCATGAAACAGCAGATCGAGCTCACAGTAGACTCTCTAGAGTCTGTGATAGCTGCAAAGGACTCGACAATTTATTCGCTAGAGACAGAGCTTTCTGTAGTGTCCGCTGAGAAGAAGGCATCGGACTACATGATACAGACACTGTCAAAAGACAAATCTGACTACCAGAAAATAAGCTCAGATCTTGCAAAGAGCGCTGCAAACAGTCAGAAAAATCCAAAATAAACACTTATATAATGAAATCACTACAAGAATTCCTTTATGAAAGTCTTGATGAAGGCAAGGAATGCAAGGGAGTCGGATGCTTCAAGTGCGGCTCTGAGGAGGAAGAGACTGAAAGACTCAAAGCTATCCACAACGGCTGCGCTTCAGAAGAAGAGGAGATCGAAAAGGCAGAAGAGACCATCAAGTCGGAAGATGACTTCAGATCTTATGCAGAGAATAAGTTCAAGACTGTGTTTGGCGACAAGCTAGACAAAGAAAAAATGAAAAAGACTATTGACGGCATTCTCGCCGACAACAAAAAGAAAGTCGAAGACGGAAAGTTCGGAGAGCTCATCGGCATCCTGAACAAAGCGTTCGGCGCTTAAAAACACTGAATTGAAAATGTTGAGCAAATTCACCCAGATGATCCGAGACGGGATTGCTCCCATCAGGTATCGCGCTTGGGGAAAGTCAACTCCGGTGCCCGATCCAATCGCTAACCGTTACAACAACACATGGGGCGCTGCGTCTGACACCCACATGGAAAAAGACGGCGAAAGATATATCGTCACTGGATCGCTCATCAGAGATCCCAAGGTATGGGACGTCTTTGTCTCAGTTTCGTCTTGGAGATGCGTTGACTTCGACATGCCGCTCAGCGTATGGCTAGACCAGAACTGTCTGAGAGGAACATACGATATTCTGAACGGAGATCCGATCTATTCAGTTCTCAAGAAAGAGGAATAGATCTGCTTCAATAGAATCGGACTACAGGAAAGGGACAGATTCTGTCCCTTTCTTATTGTTTTACTTTTTCACCAGCTTGCTGTCTGCCATAGCTGCTATTCCGAGATATGCAAAGAAGACGAGGGCAAGCGAGCAGAATGCTGCTATCAGCGGATTGTCTATCTGGTCGAATGCGTACAGTGCAGCAGCAGCCAAGACGATTATTCCGATTGCCTCACACAGGCGGAGGGCCAGCTTTTCGATGAATGTGATATTATCTTTCATTGTCTCAACATTTAAGGGTTACAGCTTAATATATGCCACACTGGTAGCATCTTAACGATGTGCTGTAACCCCTAATCTCGGCGATGTCTCAGATGCTGAAAGCATCGTCTTCGAACCAGCATGAACCAGGTTCAGAACACTCTAGCTTCTTTTCTTCCATAACAGAACTTATTTTATAATGACAGACATATTCATTATATGAACATAGCTCCCATCGCTGCAGTTCAGTTGAACATTGTCTGATCCGTTCCTGTAGAATCTGTATATATTACTAATTGTGTCTATCGGCTCTCCTGTGCAAGAATAAATGTATGCAGTTCTTTCCTCGCGAGTGTTCACTTCTTTCGTTACAGTGCCGTTGCAAGAGGAAACAGCAATCAAAGCAGCAAATAATACTGTTGCAAAAAGGATTCTCAGTCTTTTCATTTTAATAATAATTTTGTGATGTTTGTTCATTATAACATATAAAACTTCTATATATTATAAAAATCAAGATTATATAATGTCTAAATACTCAGTCGGTCTAGACCTTTCCATAAAGTCTACTGGCGTTTGCGTGCGTGACAACTGGACCGGCGAATGCTTTTATTTTGTGATAGCTGCAAAACTGACAAAGAAGCAAAAGAATTTTGAACACAGCCATCTGGTATTCGAGGAATATGAATGGGAAAAACCAGACAAAGCGGACCCGTTCCAGATCAGAGAACAGAAGAAGGCAAAGAATATCTGGCACATAACACAAATCATACGCAAGATAGTCACTGGCTTGCAAGACGGAGCAGAATGTGTGATAGAGGGAATATCATACGGGAGCTCGTCATCTGCTGCTCTTGCTGATCTCAGCGGCCTTAACTATGCTGTCCGGTGCATGTTGCTTGACGAGGATATTCCGTTCAGAGTGGCAGCGCCGATGCAGCTCAAGAAGTTCGCAGTCGGGAACGGCGGCGCTGACAAGGCAATGATGACCGATGCATGGAAACGGTGCCAGCCAGAGATGGCAGACATATCTGAAATAAAAGACGACGACATAGCGGACGCTTATTTTCTGTCCGTTTGGGGGACTGAGTGACACGTGTGCGAAAAGCTTATAATCGAGGGTTCCAAGTTTTTATTATTCTTATAAGATCTTGGCAAGTTCAAACCTGAACTCCAAAATACCTCGAAAAATAATGAAATTCGCTATAATGTTCGCAACTTTCCTTGGATGGGTGAAGGAATACGGTGGATGGGTGCTCTCCATGATAAAGGAGCACGGAAAGAAAACTGTTTTTGTGCTTCTTTTAGCTGCATCTATAATCGGAACAGCATGGTATGTAGTTGACTACAAAGTAAAACAGGTCATACCTGAGACTATTGAATATCAGATGGAGCAACAAACACAGGAGCATGACATAAAACTTATCGAGTCCCAAGAGATGTATATCGCAGTCAAGCAAAAGATAAGATCTACGATGAGGGAGACTGGCTGCCAATATATCTATCTCATAGAATACCACAACGGATCGGAAAACATGGCAAGCACATTTCCATTCTACAAGTTTGATGTGACAATGGACATCTGTCAAGAGGGTGTTCCGTTCATCGACACATCCCCTCTGAAGGATGAGCACATATTCAAATACGACATCTTCGACAATCCAGAGTTCACTCAGCAGCAGTTTGCTTACTGCAACAGAGAAGACTTCAGGACAGTTGATCCGAAACTTTATCACATGATGGAAACCAACGAAGAGGTCCAGTGGATATACACATTCAACTTGTACTACAAGGGAAAGCTGATGGGCGCAGTTCTTGCTCTGTCTTACGAACAGTTAGACGTGAAGACATTTGTTAACTGCATGCATGAGGTAGAGAACATATTCAACGGAAAGACAAACAACAAATAACATCTATATATATGCAGACATTGAAAAGTGCAATACAGCTAAAAGGTGAACAATACACAAGAATGGGTCTGTTCAAGACTTCTCTTAGAAAGCTGAGCGACGCATACGAGATCACAGAATCTGTGTTCGGAATATATGGTGGAAAGCCGGCTGAACTTGAAGCAGGCTACCTGGAGCTAGACAAAGAATACAATTCAATCGATGAAGCGCTAGACCATATCTGGGAGGACAATCATGCTGTGTATGTAGTCTCACCAGAGCAAGTAATCACTGGCACTTTCAGGAAAACTCTGAGCGAGTGCAAATCGGTAGCAAATGTGCTTGACATCAGCACACTTGAAATGATACACGGATAACATGATCGCTCTGCCGTCACTAGAAGCAAAAGAGACAAAGCTAGAGAGCGAGATCGCATCTGCGCTCAGAGAGGGCATGGCAAAAACATTCGGCGACAATCCGTCGCCGTTTGCGCTGGAAGTAGCAACAGAATTTGCTCTCAATGCTGCGCCTGGAGTGACCAAGGCAATAACGGACTTTCTAAGGAGTCTTGTAGTGAATGTCCAAGGAGCTCCGCAGGCTTCTCTAGTAGCGCCTCCTATGGGAGGCCAAGTTATTGGCACAGTGATGATCAATGACCCGTTCATACAGATCGGCTAAAATTAAATTCATTCTATATATATGAAATCATTATCCGCTATGTGCACAGACATGCTGTGCGAAGCAATACAGAACAAAGACTTTGACAGAGCAAAAGAAGTCATCAAATCTTATTTCGGAAAGAAGGGTGTATGGCACTTCCCAGGTCTAGACGAAGTAAAAGCAGACGGGGGCGACTTCGTTGCAAATTTCGTGTTCAGCCCAAGCACAGACATTGGAGCATATCTTTTCTGGAAGAAGTCAGGGTCAGCCGACATTGATGCAGTCGGATTTTTCAACAATGCGCAAGAGACGCTGTCACTCTATTCTACTGGCCACGTAGAGAGATTCAGGGGAAATATCTATATCCAGAATCACGAGTCTGTTGACTTGAACATCACCCAAGCAGTGAAGCTTGTCGCAGATGTAGTGTCTGGTCAGACCAGTCTTTCTAAAGAATCAATCATACGCTGGCTTGTTGACAACAATATCATTGCTGAGAGTGTCACTGAGTCCGAAGAAGTGAACGAGGCTTCTGCTCTTGATCTCAAGAAAGAGCGAGACAAAGCACGCAGACAGCTCAGAAAAGCAGAGCTTGCTGGCGATGAAGCTGAGATTCAGCGTCTTCAGTCAGAATATGACCGTTTGAACAGAGAGTTCGGCGCTGCAAAGGCAAATATTGGCAGAACCCCAGTGAAAGAGAATGTTACTATAATGCTGAAGCCGGACCAAGATGTCGAGAAGCTGCAAGCTGAGTTCGAGGAGAGAGCAAAACCTGAGGAGAGATTCAAAGACATGGAGAACTATATCAACATGGTGCTAAAGGGTCTGAATCCGTCTGCTATCATCTGCGGGGCACCTGGCGTCGGAAAAACATACCGAATCACACAGAAGATCAAGTCAAAGGGCTACAGAATGATGGACAACTATTTCATCATCAAAGGAAAGTGCACTCCGATGAGCGTGTACCAGACTCTGTTCGAGTACTCACATCCGGGCGACTTGATTGTCATCGATGATGCCGACGACATCATCAAGAACGAGCTTTCTATCAACCTGCTGAAGGCTGCTTGCGACTCTTCTGACGAGAGATGGGTCAACTACGGTACATCAAAACCGATACCTGCAGCTCCTGAGCGTGCTGAGATGAATCCTGATCTGCCTTGGGAAGTCGACGACAAAGGACGCACATGCTACCCTAGAAACTTCCTCTTCCAAGGAAGTGTGATCATCATCACAAACATGGCTGCTGGCCAGCTGGACACTGCACTGAGAAACCGTTCTCTGCTCTGCGACTTGGCATTCACTACAAAAGAGTGTCTGGAAATTATTCATGATCTCATGCCAAAGCTCGGTGTCGGCAAACTCAGCGACCAGTCAAAACAGGAAGCATACACATACCTTGAAGAGCTCAACCAGAAAGGCGCAGATATGGAAATCTCTATCCGAAGCTTCAATGTCGTTGCTAACATCTTGGAGGCATCTGAAGGAGACACTGCTTCTGCTCAGCGCATGATCAAGGAACAGATGAGACTCCAGTTCGCACGCGGAGGCAAAAAATACTAGTCAAGCAATGAAAAGACTGTCAAACTTCATTAACGAGTCTATAGGTGGTGCAAAGATAAAAAACACGCACTTCAGAACACTACTCGGATGGGTGGCGCTCGCAGGCTCTTGGGGCAAACAAAACCGACTAAGCTATAATGCTCAGTACAAAGCCTGTCCGAAAGTAAACGACTTCGGAGACACTATATCTTCTGCAGAGATAGACACGATTGACAAGCTCATGTACAGGCTGCAGGATGCAATAGAACACTCCGAGCGAAGCATCACGATAGACAGGAAAACAAAGAACTTGATCATCTGGCTAGCAAAGTATGCGTGGGACAACGCATTCACAATCACGAATGATGTAAACGATCTCAAACTGATTCAGTTCAGTCTTGCATCTCAATAATCTGGAAAATATGAGACACTGTGAAGAGGGACCATAAGGTCCCTCTTCTATTGTGAGTTTACAAAGACAGCAAATTGACGCGAGAAGGCGGCAGCGGCGACGCAGGCGAGCTTAATACCATCTCTCCTTAGTAGTTATTCATTCCGACAAGAGATCGGTCGTTCAGCGTCAAATTTACAAAAACTCTACTGATTATCAATTACATACAAGAAGAGGCCGGTGGTTGCCGGCCTCTTTTGTGTTGTGTGCGAAAGAGTTATCTAGCGAGGAGGTTTCTGAGTATCACTTTGAGTTTTCCGATCTGGTCATTGTGCCAATGACATCTGAAGCAGTTCCATTTTCCGGGCTCTGTCGGATTAAGCTTGTACTCGAATGTGTCTTCGATGGCACAGAAACGAACGAATCTCTTTGACTCGCGGTCGAATTTCACGCCACAGTGTTTGCAGTTTGCGCAATTTTTTCTCAGCATATTAAAGAACTTTTATTGGTTAGACAGTATAATATATGCCACTGGTGCAACACCTTAACGATAATCCACTTCTAGAAAATATCAAGGATAGTTATTCTGGAAATTCGTCTTGGGACTCGTCTTGATCTTCTGTGCCGTCTTCGTCCTCCTCGAACAGCGTCGGTTGGTCGTCGTGCTTCTGGTTCACCATGTCTATGATGAACTGTCGCGATCCTCTGTACCGGAGACCGCTTGCTCCGTGATCGCTGCTAGACTCGATCTCCCCATCTTCGGTCTCTTCGACTTGATCGAACGGAAGCTCTAGCTGGTAGTTCTTCAACAAATTGTTGACGGTCTTCACTGTCTCGTCGAGCTTCGTCTGGATGTCCAACAGTGACTTCTGAAGGCCCTGCAGCGCCTTGTACATGCTTGCATTGTTCGGATTGCTTCCGATCTGTTTGACTAATATGTCATGTGTCACTTCAGACGAGCGCCTCATCTTCAGCAGCATTCTTATTGACTCTAGCTCCAAGTCCAAGCGCTTCTTGTATTCTGGATGCTCGGCCATGAACTTCTCGTTTCCGTATATCTTGGCAAGATCTTTGAGCATGAATATCGAGTCGTTCTTTGCTTCGCGCGAGATCTCTTCCGTGTCTATGTAGATCGCATCTGCTATCGGCTCGTCAATTGACAGTCCTCCGAGGTCATCAAAGTCTGCTGGATCGTCCCATTTTCCTTTCTTTTTTGCCATTTGTAATGTGCTTTAATTGATTATATAATAATGGTTTTGCGTCAATTCTGAATTCTTTGTTCATATATTATACAAAATATATTTTGAATATGATGTACCTTCAGGGCAGATCTAATCTTGCGTGCACTGTCTTCACTCCCGTAGACTGCACTAACAATTGTGAATTCTGCACCACAAAAGAGCTATATAAAAGGACTCCGTACAGAGATGAAAATCTCGTGAAGATTTGCAAGACAATCGTTACACTGACTAACAAGTGCAAGAGCATCCGAGAGTATGTCATCACAGGCGGTGAACCGACGCGCGATCTGGTTGCTCTCCGCATGATGATCGGCTGCATGAACAAACCGGTGTTCATCAACACATGCTTCAAAGAAGACGAGAACAGAGAAGAGTTCATCAAGTTAGTGAATGAAGATCCAAAGATCGCTGGCATCAACATATCTCGTCACATGAAAAGCATGTTAACAATGACACAGGATTGGCTAGATGCTGACACAGAGGTGATGGGCAGAATAGAAAAGCCAGTCAGAGTGAACTGCATAATTTCAAAAGAGGAAGAGCCATGCGAAGGACTGAGCAATAGAGAGAAAAACATTTTTCGATTTGTGAACACTTATTCATCAATTGATCCGTACAGAATGGTCAACTTCCGTGCTGACTACAGAGGAATCACTGTAGATAATCTGAAGAACTATGATGACATGGCAAAGTTTTTGTTGAACCATTATATCTACACAGGATCAAACTCTTGTTTGGTATGCAATTCTATGTTCTTCAAGACACCAGCCGGTCGTCAACTCTGCTGGCACAGAGGGCTACCGCATTCTGCTGCTGTATATAATAAATTCTGCTATGTTAACGACGTTATCATCAGCCCAGACGGGAACTTGTACAAAGACTGGGACATGGAAGAAGACAATGACTTCATACAGAGCATCACTGATGAAGCCAACGACTCAGAATGTTTATTATAGTCTTATAAATATAAAAATCTAGAATGAAGACACTATACGACTGTGTGTACGGAACTGTTAATGAATGCGGCGGAGGCTATTCCGGCGGAGGCGGCTGTGGCGGCAGCTATCCTGGTTATTATGATGACATCGGAGGCTGTGGCGGCGGTCACCCGAATATAAAATATTCAGGCTGTGGCGGCGGTGGTTGCGGTGGAGCAGGATATGACGATGATGACAATTACAGACCACAGAGAAGACGAGGCCCGCAAAGAAAAGCAACAGTACCAAACATAAAGAAGGCAGCAATAGAATTGCTCAAATATGCTGGAGCTAATATTAATCCACAATGGATCACAGTCCGAGCTAATGAGTGCACAACAAGCAGCGCAACAGTACACATAGAAGCGGCTAGTTTCATCCAACAACAGAAAATCATAAGAGAGTTGAGCAAAGCAGACTTTATGAAAGCGACACAAATGAATATAAACGGAGAGATCCTAGATCTTTTGAAGTCTAACGCAAGCGATTTCAAATTCGACTTTGATGTTTCGTTCAGCTACCCTATATATTCTATGTAATCCGATTCTTTATATAAAGAAAAAGAGGAAGTCATTAACGGCTTCCTCTCTTTGTATAATATTATGACAGTTTGTGGTCTACTTTTTCTTGAGCGGCGCTTTCTTTTTAGGTACCTTCAGCGGTCCTTTTGGCTTTTCTTCTGCTTGTGATTGTTCAGGCTCTTTCTCAAACAGATTGTCAACCCATTCAGTAACGGAGTCTCGAACATCGCTGCTGAGGTCTCGGCTGTCTAGAGTGCGGGTGATCCAACGAACGATGTCACTGTCTGTGATACCCATATTCTCCTTGAGGAATCTCAGCTTTTCGATCGGTGCATACCAAGATACTTTCACCATTAGTCTGGGCTCGTCCTCATCTTCCATCGCTCTGTTTATGATCTGGTCTGAAATGGTGAGTTCTTGTCCTCTCTTGTCAATATAATCAGCAATTCCGTTCAGCCGCTCTGCTATACCGTTCTGTACTTCTTGAACAGCGCTTCTGTTTTGTGCCGAGTCTGGAGTTGAAAGTCCTTCCAATATATCGAGATCCTCCTGAGAAAGCATAGAGTCTGGATCTACAGACGGCGCACTTTGAACATGAGCAGATGCAGTCTGCTGGACAGGTTTGACTTCTTGCTTGTTTGTGTTCGGAGTCTTAGAGTCGTCTCGGACATAATTCTGCAGCTGGCTGTAGTTCAGCATTCGCCCGTCAGTAGTGCGAGCAATGTAGTTGTTGTTCTCGAAAAAAGTGTCCCGGATCTTTATCACGTCTCCGGTCTTCGGATTGAACCAAGTTCCTTCCATCATCGGAGCGGTTCCGTCAAATGTTATTCCTGCTGTGTTCATATATATAGATTCTAATTGTATCTTGACTCAAACAGCGGCAGCAGATCTGGGTGCTTTATCAGCGCTTGGATGACTGCGCTGACGCGCTGCGGCTCTTCATTGTTGAAATAAAGAAGATGGCTTTTTGGAGTCCCATAAAGTTTGTTTATGAATTCGTCTGAGAACTGTCTTTGCAGATCCTCTGTTGTCTGAAAGTCGTGCTTGCGCTTCTCGGCAGTGTGGCGTTGCCTCCGTTCAGCAGTAGTGTTGTCGAGCCATACAAAGCAGATCTCAGACGGGAACTTAGCTATGCTGACCAACTGGTCTGGCGTCAGACAGATGATCGCGCTGCTGTCAAACTCGTGTAGTGTCATCCCGTCATAGTACGGAATGCCGAAGTCGGTGACCTCTCTTAAGAACAGATATGCCTGATTCTCGAAAATAGTGCTGATCTCGTTGTTGTCAAAAGTCTCAGAATTGCATGTGTATGCTCCTTCTATCGGCTCGACCATGTTTGTGAACGATTTTCCGCATGGTATAAGGGTAGACTGTTCGATGTCTCGAATTATCTCGTCCTTGCCAGAGCAGTGGAATCCGATTATTGCATATTTCATCTCTCTAGTCATATTTTTGGCATGGACGGAAGTTTCGGAACAGAGGGAAGTTTCGGCATTTGAGACTGGTACTGTCTCTGAGCGCTTCGCATGAATCTGTCTGGATCTTTGACCGCTTCCATAGAATCATTTTGCTCTTTCTCCTGCTTTTTCTCCTCTTCTATCGTCTTGTTTATCTCGTCCATTCTGAACTCATACTCCCAATAAGGCATCTGGTACAGCTCGGTGACCGAGATGTGCCAGTGCCGTGAGAGATGTACGCTATTTCGAACCAAATTTTCTATGTTTACTCGGAACAGCGAATATAGATTTGATTCCATTGGGAAATCGGACGGAGGCTATGACCTCCTCTCCGCAGTTCGGACACACTTGTTTCAGTTTTTCTGAAGGATTGATGGTTATATTCCTTCTCACTTCCTCCATGAAAGAGAACATCTCCTCGTCCCACTCAGAAAATCTTTTCTTGGCTGCCTTAATCTCTTTGTCGAGCAGACTTGGATCTTTCGGCGCTTTTTCAAGCAGCCACGGAAGGAATCTCAGGAACGGCTCGCTCAACTGTTTGCCTTGTTGTGACTGAGCATATGCCCACTGGAAGATAGCATCGTCTTTCTCTAGTGTCGGAACATAGAGTGTCTGGACAGGAGCATCTACATCGTATTCAGCTGGATCAATAATCCAAGCTCTCTTCTCTCGGTTCCAGTGCTTTTCGATAATGTCATCGTCTGGGAACTCATATACAAGAGCATCTGGAGTTAGATTGAACTTGATTGGTGCTCCGCATTCAGTGCAGTCCTCTTCATAGTCAAGAACAGATTCTCCTTTTGCAAACGTGTAGTCGTGGACAGTCATGATGAACCAGAAGCGGTCCCAAGAGTTGATCTTGTTCCAAGGAAGTTTTCCGACTGGCGTAGCGATTGAAACGCATGACTTCATTATCTCATTGAAGACATTGTTTGTCACTGCCAAGTTCGTTTCGTCAATGGATGACCAGTTCTTGATAGCTTCTACTGTTGCTGGTCGGACTCTGAACTGCCAGTCCTCTGGATAGAATATGTCTCTTATCTTCAAAAGACTTCTGTCAATCGGGATCCAACCCTCTGTGATAGAATATGTGTTGTCTAGCTGCGCATCGGTACCGAATCTGTGACGATTCAAGAATGCTTCCTTTGATGCTTCTTCGTCTGCGGTGAGATCCCTCTTGGGTTTGTTCACATGCTGCAGATGACCTAGAACTTCCGGCTGGTCTTGCGGAGTCTCAGCTCCGATTCCGCCGATCTGGCCCTCTAAGTTGTCGTATTCGTTACTCATATAAATACATTTATTTGATTATTGTCGTTATTGAGTAAAGAATAACTTGCAAAAATTCAGTTCTTAACAGCTTCTGCTATTTTGTTGAACTTTTCGCTGAGATGTTCTGGAACATGTTCCCTGCAGAGGTCTATTATATCAAAGTCTCTTATCTCAGCAGAAGTTGTCTTGGGAGCTTCTTCAGCAGATGAAATGACCACATTGCATGTGCATTTGCTGTGAACTTTGCTGATGACCTCGGAATATTCTTTCTTTGAATAGTCCTGCGTCGTAAGATACAGTTCCACATAGTCGTGTTTTCCGACTATCTTTTCTGCGTTCTTCACATCCGATCCGTGCAGCCGGTGGAACTTTATTGACTTAGTGTTCGGAATGAAAGTCAGTGTGTCTGGATCAAAGTTTTCCATCGTGTAAAATCCTCTCTCTTGGTTAGCATCAGCAAATGTAAGCGCATAACAGCTGCCGAGCGTCAAAAGACGACCGTTCAGATACGGCGTGTGTATGTGTCCAGAGAATGTTGTTCGTCCGTTCAAATACACTTTCTGCTCTGGAGTGAGGTGAGTTAGATCGGCATGCGTGTATATCAGCTTTGCGTCTGAGTTCTCGGACATGACTTCACTGAGTCTGTCCGGCGTGTCAAACCAGAACCACGGCAGGAACAGTTCGTCACCGTCTCGGTACCACTCGCTTGACAGAATGCAAGTGTTGTCTGGCATATCCAGCAGATCTATGCTGTTAACATTATAGTCCCTGCTGTCTACTGGAGAATAGTAGTCGTGATTCCCGCCGAGTATTATCATTCTGTCGCATTTGCCGGCTAATCGTCTGAGCAGAACATTAGTGTGATGGAATATCATTGTGTTTATAGACGATCTGCTGTCAAACACGTCTCCGAGATGATACAGTCTGATGTCGTCGTACTTCTTTCTTGCCGAGTCTATGAACGGAATCAGCTGCTTAATTATGAACTCCTCTTGGGACTTCAGCCACGTGACGCTGTTGTTTTTTGCGCCGAAGTGAGTGTCTGACAGGAGTATTTGAAGTCTTTTCATTCTTGTCTTCAAGTAATTCAGCCCAGAACGGATCTATTGTCATTGATGCCGCAGGGAAAAACTGTTTTTCTGTTTTAGATACTTTGATTTTTGGAGTTTTCACAGCTCGTCTGGTGTAATTGTGCCGACTGCAACGGCCTCGCTCAAAAATTCGTCTAGATCTCTGACTCCAGAGCTTATTCCGTCCATCAGCATTCCGTTTGTCCGTTTTGTGAAGCTCACAAAATGCAGGACTTCGCATCCTCTGTCTCCAGAGATCCACCCGTCGCCGTACAGCTCTATTCCGTATCTGCTGTGCTGGTTCTGAACCATTTTATCGCCGTTCACTATCATGACAGCGCTCTGCTCTGTCTTATCTTTAGTGAACATGCAGGCATCAGAGTTTTCCCAGCCGTGCGAAAGGAGCCATTCTATGATTTTCTTCATTATATAGAATTGATTAAAATAATATATCTACACAAAGAGCTTTGTTAACACGATAAAAATTGTTTACAGAAGACGGCAGCACCGTTATTATATATCTAATCTAACACAAATGTCAATGAACGGAGTACCAAACAGCACAGACATTGCTGAACTTGTAGAACAGTTTGGAAAGAATCAAGCTGCTCTAGCCGGAATGGTGAAGAGCTCGCTAGATTCTCTTAAGACATTTGCATCTATAAAGATAGACAACAAAGTAAAAGACAGCCTGAAGAAAATGAAGGATGTGAAAGGCACATTCAACACATATTCGTCTGCTGTCAGAGACATGATAGACGGGGTGTCAAATCTTTTGCCAAAGAATGCTTCACCAGATGAATTGAATGCTACGCTTTCTGTTCTTAGCGGCGATCCGAAGAAGACAATAGACCTGTTCAGTGACGCAGGAAAGAAGATCTCTACAGAGACGACTGATGAGAAAAAAGGAATACTTGACATCATCGGAGTCACACTGGGGCTGATCAAACAGCTTGCCGAAGTCCAAAGACCGAATACAAGAAAACTGAACAGAACAATCAACAGCTACTCTGATACTGTCACTATGCTCTGGTCGTTCATGAAGAACCTCGGAGCATCTGCGGATCCTGCTGCAGCTCTAGAGTCTGCTATGGCATCAAAGACTATAACTGATGCAATGCTCAATCTAACTGGAATATTCACTGGAATACAGAAAGATCTGCTGCCGCTGTCTGAGGCGGTTGCTGCATTCGAGCCTTCTCTGAAAAGAGGAATGAGACTGCTGTACGATCCAGAAGCAGATCCTGAAAAACAATTCAGTATCATATCGACAGTAGTCGGTGCAGCAAAGCATGCTGAGAAAATAAACAGCGACAAAGTAAAACAGCTAGGTGCTTTGGGAGATTCCGTAAACAAAGCAGCAAAGTCCATGGCTCTTGGAATCGGAATTCTCGGCATAAAAGCAGTCTCAGACAAAGTGTTGTCTGGAACAAAGACTTTGAACGCAATAATATATGATGTAATAGAATGTTCTAATCTTGCAGCAGGAATAGACCCCAATGACATGAGAAATCTTTTCTCGTCAGTTTCGACTGTAGAAAAGACAGTAGAAACATTCTCTTCATTATATAGCAAAATATTTACTACAGCATTTGCTGCTTTTTCATTTAAGATGCTGTCTGGCTCAGATCCGCTTGAATGGCTGTCCGAAAGAATTTCAATGTTGAAAGTTTCTGCGCCACCAGAGGACGGAAAGAAAAATGCAGAAGAGACAGAAAGAATAACTGCACTGATATTATCATCGCTCAATAACATAGATGAAGTGTCTGGGTCTGTTATTTTCACTATCCCTAGAGCAATCATTGCAGCTGGCGCAATTGACTCTGTAATAAAAAGATTCAGTGAAAGTCTTTATTCTGCTAGTTTATTGAAATATTCTGATATTAAGAAGACTGAGATGATGTTCGTGTCAATGTCCGTCATGGCCATCAACTTAAATTCTTTCACTGAACAGATGCCGTCAAAAAGGAAAATAGAACGGTCTCTTAATGCACTGCTAGTAATAGGTGAGATTCTTGGCAATGATGAGGTGCAAGACAAGTTCTTGGATGCAATGGCTGCTATTGAACTGATGACAGACAACAAGGCCAAGTTTGCTCAACTCACTGAGGTATTAGATTCTATAAAAGACACTATGAAAGCTGCTGCTGTCACTGGAATGTGGTGTCTTCTCGGTATACCTGGGCTGTGGATGCTTTCGTTTGCAGGAAAGGCACTTAAGGAAGCAGTAAGCAGCATGATGGATGCAATTGACGGCATAGACAAGCAGAGAATCGAAGATGCAAGACAGCAATTCGAGGACCTCGGAAAAATGGTTCTTCTTGCTGGCGCAACTGTCGCAGTGTGCGCATTGGTCGGAGCATTAGTGATCTTAGCACTGCCCGAAATATTGCTTGGTTTTGCAGCAATAGGCGCGGTAGTTCTAGTGTTTGCTGGACTTTTGAGACTGATAGATTTGATAACTGGCGGAAGACAGTTCAAATCAAATGCAGAAGCAATAGCCGATCTCGGAAGACTGATACTGCTTGCAGGTGCTGTGATAGCGATCTCGGTTCTTGTCGGTCTGCTTGTCATAAAGGCATTCAAACTCATATTAGTCGGTTTTGCTGCATTGATGGCAGTGACGGTTGCATTGATAGGCGTTCTCTGGCTGATTGGAAAAGTGGGAGAGATACCTGGCCTGAAAACTGGAATGCTGATGCTGATAGCAATGATAATGTCTATGATGCTAGCAGCTCTCATGATAACTGTCGTTGCAAAAGTCGGCGCTGGGATAGACTTGGCAGGAATCATGAAATTCACTTTGACACTTGCCATAATAACTGCTGCATATATGGGCATCGGTCTGCTTATGGCAACAGGAGGAATATTGGCAGTAGTCTTAGCTACTGCTGGAATCGTATTGATCTCGCTGTCTATGCTGATGATAACTGGAGCAATAGCTTCTGTGAACAAGACTTTGTCAAAGACTGATCCAGAGCAGACTAAGGATAATATAGGTGCCATGCTGGACACAATGAAATACACTGTTGACTATATAAATGACAATTTCAGCGTGGCCGGAATGGCTAAAGCTGCATCTAAGATGTTCCTGATGGCAAATATGTCCAAGCATCTGATGCGAATGGCAAGCAGAATCCAGAGAATCGCATCATTGACAATGGATGAGTTTGACGAAGCGGGTCATCCGACAGGAAAGACCGTGAAGATGAAGACACAAGACTTTGTAGATGCCGCATTGAACGGAGTAGCTGTTGCTCAGACTATCGCTGCTATGCTAGACAGCGAGCCAACTGTGATAACTACATCTTCTGGCACATTCACTGTTAATGGTTTGTCTGATGATATTCTAGAGAGAATAACTACTAGGGCAAAGAGAAAAATCCGCCAGCTCAGCAAGATAACTAAATTTATCGGAAAGATGGCCATAACAGTAGCAGATATTGCTTCGCTGAATATGGCTACCGAATGGAATGCTGACGGAAAGCCTGTGTCATTCCAGAAGATGACTGCTAAAGACTTTGTGAATGCATCAATGAACGGAGTAGCTGTTGCTTCGCTGATGGCATCAATCTTTGACGAGAAATCTGCTGTCATAGCTACATCTGTCGGAAACTTCACAGTCAGCGGAATTCCAGAAGCTGCATTAGAAAAGATAACAAATTCAGCAAAGCGAAAGTTCAGACAGCTCAACAAGATAACAAAGTTCATCGGCAGGATGACAGAGACAGTAGCAAAAATAGCTTCTCTCAAGGTTGCTACCGAATGGAATGCTGACGGAAAACCGATAAACTTCGAGACAATAACTGCCGACCAGATGAAAGATGCTGCCCTGAATGCTACTGCCATTGTGAAGTTCTTTGCTGCTGTTGCAACAAATCAGAACACTACACTGACTATGGCAGGAGGTCAGACACTGACTGTCACGGCTGCAACTGAAAATATGTTCGAGAAGGTAGATCGCGAGCTCAAGAGGAAATTCAGATTCATTGGACAGATCGTAAACACTATAGCTGGCGCTACAAAAACAGTGACAGACACTGCTGCGCTTAGAATTCCGACAGAATGGAACTCTGACGGAAAACCTATCAAATACGAGCCGATAACTCCGGCTCAGATGCAGGAAGCGGCAGAAAATGTAGTCAGAATAATGACTACGCTTACTGATGCAATAGTAAGTCCTGAGATGACAACAAAACTCGACTCATTCGACAGAATCCAGAAGCGTGCAATGGAAAGGATGTTCACTGCTATAACACCGATAACATCTATGGTCGAGACTGTAGTTGCTCTTGCTGGCGGAAGCTTAGAGGAATTCGATGCATCTGGCCACCCGACAGGCAAACAGGTCAGCATACTCAAGGCACTAGAAGCAAAACCGGACATCATCAACGGCATAGTTTCTATATATAGTATATTCACTGACGCTTTAGCAGTAATCACTGGCCAAGACAGTGCAGCAGAAGTTACTGTTACACAGAGTAAAGGGTTGCTCGGAAATGTGATAAACAAAGTAGCATCTACAGTCAGCTCTGTAGTGAATGCAGGCGTGTCTATGGCAAAGAATATCCAGTCTACAGTAGACACTGCTGCAGCTGCTAATAATATAAAGATGATAGTCGATCCAATCATGACAATGGTAGACGCAGTGAAGAAAATCAATGAGACTATGTCAACAGTTGATCTTGAATCTGCGGACAACCTAAAATATGTGATGGCTGGATCTGTTGCTGCTGTAGCAGAGATCGGAGAAAAAGACTTCGCAGCACTAGAGCGCAGGACGAAGATTCTTGATGAATATGCAAATGTTATCAAGAAGTTCATGGATGCAAATGCAAAGAAAGAAGCAGCAGACAACGTTCACCGCACTATGGAGGACACTGGAAAATTCGTTATCCAATTGAATAAAGTAAGCGACAGCAAGCTAGCGAAGATGGCATCTATAGCAAAAAACATGGCAGACTTTGCTCGCAAGATAAACGGAAACTTCGATCGTCTAGCTGATGCAATGAACGAGAAGATGGTGACTGCACTTGACAAAGTCGACAAGACGCTAAAGGAGGTCAACAAGACGATGAATGAGATGCCAGGAAAAATGAGAAGCGCTGTCGGAGGCGTTCAGATAACAGGAGGCACGGGACAAGTACCAGATGACAGATCTAAAGATGACAAGAGCAAAACACAGTCTAAACCTGTTACTGGAAAAGGCTCAGACGGAAAGAACGTCACTGGCAAGACAGTCAACAACTGCATCGTTCAAGCAGATGACGGCACATTTGCTCTAGCAGTCATCCAAAAATATGAATAATATATGGACGAGCTTCAACAGACAATAAGCGAGCTGCAGGCGGAATATGAAGAGAAAAAGAAGCAGATAGAGGAAAAATACCAGAAAATGCTTCAGACTATTCAAGAAAAGACAGTCGCAGTTGACCAAAAGCTAGAAGAATGGAGAGGGAAAGGCGAGTCGTTCATAGAAGACCACAAAAGATCTGTTCAGAGATTCCTCGATGAGCAGAATGGGAGAATGAACGATCTCACTGAACAGGCTGACAAATGGATAAAGGAACAGACGGACAAAGCAGCAAAGGAGCTGAATGACAGGATCGTGAAAGTGCGAGAAGATGCTAAGAAAAAAGCTGAGCAGCGTGCAGCAGAAAAGAAAAAGCAGGCCGAGGAGAAAGCAAAAAATGCTGCTGCTCTGATTGCAAAATTGAAAGTTCCGATGATTCCCAAAATGCCAGTGAAAGTGAAGACGGAATATAATCTTGAAGAGGAAAAATTCGAGATATTCGATCCAAAAAGCAAAGGACTATAAAAAATGATATATAAGATATGAAGCACATTTCAGACTATGTGTTCGAGACACAATGCTCTGCCGCAGTGAAGAACATAAGATCAGAGGTTGAGAAAAGATGGCCGGACGGAAATGTTCAGGTAGTGCAGAAAAAGTTCAAGTTCTATATGAACTATGACGTATATGTATATAATGCAAAAGACATAGATGAACTAAAAGAGCTAGACGGTATTCTGAAAAGGAACATTCCTGCATACAGAGGAAAGAACAAAGACCAATTAGAGGTCAAGTTCAAAGAGATAAAAGATGCAGCTTCTAAAAAGACTCCGTTCTCCATTCCTGCTATTTTCATAAGATTTGCATCTACCGACTTCAAATAAAAACACATAATAATGAATATAGTAAAATTCAAGGATATAATGCTCGACGAGACCGATCCGAGAGCGCCTCTATTCAATGAAAAATTTCGCGGCAAATATTGCTGGTGCGTGAACTGGAAATGGTGCGTGTCATTTGATGACATGGACGAAGTCGCATATTGTGCTGCTTCTTCTGCGGACAGTGTTCCCGAGGGCACAGAATTCTTGCTCATAACAGATTGCGGTGACCTGGCAGACCAAGACGCAGTCACACGCATTAACTCTATAGACTCTTATATATTGTCAAATTCTTATGTGCCGAGCGAGTTCACTCTAGACCAGATAAAGAAGTTCAGAACATTCACAGCAGAGTCGCTCCTTGCTAATTCCATCGCTTGGGACACTGAATATGACGAGACACTGTCTGACAAGATCACAAAGATGCTCACTTACTACAAAAACGGAATGTTAGACGAAGTAATCAAGACGCTAGCAGCATTCTCTGACTCTGCTGCTCTGAATGTGACAGGGACATATACAGACTGCGGATGCGGAGGAACGACTTCTGGAGCTTCTGTCGTGCTCAAAGACCAGTCTGGAATGTACCGCAGCGCATCAAGCTGCGGGTGCTCGTCCGCTAATGCTGCTCTTCTGCTTGCTAACACATGCGACTGTGTTGGCTTGTACAGAGGCAAAATACGCAATTTCATGATTGACATATTCAGCGACTGGAGATTCTGGGACAAAGTGACCGACACTGTAGTTCCTGATATGATTGAGATGCTGAAGGCTATTCTAGAAGCAGGACTTCCGCTCAGCTTCAACAGCACAGACGTGATATATGGCGACTGTTCTTGTCTCGGAGGAAACACGGACGAGGCCGGCAAGCTTATCATATCCAATCTCATAAAGGCATTGACATATATCAAAGACGAAGATGTCGTTGCTCACAAGAATTTCGTGAAGAACAGTCTGTTTGCTTGGGCTTCCAAACTTTACGAGTGGATGGAATGGTAAACTACAAACAGTGGATAGCAGACCAGCTCAGAGGAAAGAAGGTACGATTCAAATGCGACTGTCTTGTCCAGATGGACATAACAGGCACTGTCGTAGAGGCTGACACTTCCAAGAGCGAGATCGTTTATACCGTCAGCACAGACAGACGGTTTGTGAAGGTCGGCGAGAATACCCCAAAGCTGCAGATTGAGATTCTGTGACAGGGCGCATTCTCGCATCTTTTATTAAGTTCAATATAATATATGCTTATTATTTGACAAATCAACGAAAAATAATGGACAACGATACAATGTCTGGCGTTACTTCAAGAGAGATAAACGGATCCAGCTCTATGTTTATCGGCGAGGGCTTCGATCTGACAGACACTCCGAACAGCATACCAGGCTTCAAACAGACTACCAATTTCAAGCCAAAATACGCTAGTGTCGAAGCAGAGGCAAAGAAGCCGAAGCGCACCATTGCAAAGTTCTTCAGCAACCTTTCTCGTCTCGGAATGGACTATGACGATCAAGTTCTCAAAAACATGCGAGCTATCCCAGCAGACAAGAGCTTGCTTCCGAAAGAACAGCGACTCCAGAACAACGACCTGTTCACCCAGATGATAAACGGGTGGAAAAAGAAGGAGAACAAAGACCAGTCTTTCTTTGAGAAGGACTTTGACATGAAGCGCGAGATCCTCAGAAAGCTGGCAGTCCAGCCGGAATTAGAGGACATATTAGACACGATGACAAATGAGTGCATCGTATATGACACTAACAATGTGTATTTTGCTGAGCCGTTCATTGACGAGAGGGATATTAGAGTATTCGAGCCTGGAATAGCGTCTAAGATAAAGAAGTCAATGAGCAGCAGATTTGCTGAGCTTTACAAAATGCTGAACTGGCGAACAAAGGCTTGGGACGACTTCAAACGATTCCTGATCGAGGGCATTCTGTCTTGGGAGATTGTGTACGACTCTCTAGAGAAGCCGACAAAAATCATTGGACTTGTTCCGATTGATCCTGCTACAATAACAAAAGTGCTTGACAACAACAAGTGGTATTGGATCCAGTACAAAGGAATACAAGGCAAAGAGAGAAAGCTGCTTGACGCGCAAGTGATCTATATACAGTATCAAGACACTGAGGCTCTGACACGACTGTCTTACCTAGAGCGCTTGATCCGTCCGTTCAATATATACAGAATCATCGAGCAGGCACAGATCATCTGGACTGTCACTAATGCTTCTATGAAGATGAAGTTCACCATTCCAGTAAAAGGTATGAACCGTGCTGCCGGATCTCAGACGCTGATGTCTGCTATGAACCGTTACAAAGAAGACATCAAATTCATCTCAGACTCCGGAGAACTGACCATCAACGGCCAAGTGAACATGCCGTTCAACAAAGAATACTGGATGCCAGAATCAGAAGCAGGCACACCAGAGATCGAGATGCTCGGCGGCGACGCACCGGAGCTGAACGACAATGACCAGCTCAAGTATTTCAAGAATCAATTATATAAGATCTCTAAGATTCCGTTGAACCGATTTGATGCAGAATCTGGAGAGACTTGGTTCGGCGCTGATCCGACAAGCGTTGCAAGAACCGAGATCGACTTCTCTCGTTTCGTGACTCGACTCCGCAACCTGTTTTCACAGATCATGCTTAAGCCGCTCACTATCTGGATGTCGCTAGATGTCCCAGAGCTGCAGCAAGAGAGAGCATTCCTGGAGGCAGTGTCGCTGCATTTCAAATCATACAATCCGTTCGAGGAAATGGTCGAGATCGAGCTCATGCAAAAACGAGTCGAGTTCATACAGAACATGAAGGATTCTATGGTTGACATGGATCTTGAAGGCAACGAGATCAAGTTCTTCTCATCTAAGTTTCTTGTCCAGAAGTACCTGAAGCTGTCAGAGAGCGATCTTAAACTGAATGACGAACTCAAGAAAGAAGAGATCAAAGAACTCGCACTTGCAGGCGACCCGGACAGAATGGATGCTATCGCTTCAGATGATGGAGGCGGAGGATTCTAGTCTCTTTTGACCGAAACTTTTTATTATATACTTAATCAAAATACGAAATGATATGAAATCGCTTACGCAATTCCTCACAGAATCAAGAGAATTCTGGTCCGACAACTTCATCAGCCAGAAGGATGCAATAAAAGCCGCAAAGGCTGCTCTGAAAGCTATCAAGTCTACTGCAGACAAGGTAATGTCTGATATTCCGCTTGTAAACTGCGAGGACCCAGATGACGCATTCCAGAGATATGATCACGGAGACTTCAGCCTGTATCTCGAGTTCGAAAATGCATTTGCTGCAGAGGTAGAGAAAATTGACAAGAAAGCAGCAGAACATATAGACGATGTAAAAGAGACGCTGTTTTGGGAAGCCTACGATCTTCTTATGGCAGTAAAATAACATGCTCCGAAATGAAACCGCTGATCTCTTACATTAAAGAACAGGATACCGATCCAAAGAAGGATCCAAAGAAAAAGAAGAAAAAGAAGAAAAAATTGCCGGAGGAGGAATAATGAAGCACATAATTGACTGCATAAACGAGAGCAAGAAAATCGGAAAAATTCCAGAGTTCTCCAACCGCAATGACCTCATAAGATTCTTTGAAGACACTGTAGGAATAAATTTTGCTGGAAATAGCTGGCTTTACTCGAAAGTCAATGGACGCCATGTATATATAATGTTCATGTATGAGGAACCGTTCAGTAATGGTCTTCCTGATGCACTCTATATCAATATCAGCAAGAATAACAAAGCTCCGCAAAAACTTTTATTCAATCACTCAAGATATGATCTAGACGATCAAGAGAATTGGATATTGTTCAGATTAAATGGAGAAATAATAAGTGACTTCGGAAATGAAACCGCGTCTGTCAAGAGAAATTTTGAAGAGTTTATCGGAAAACCTTTGAAATTCTGGTCTGGTAGCGAGTCTACCGCGATAGCATCTATAAATGACATTATAAGAGATCTTCAGGATATGGGTGCATCGTGGGAAAAAGCAAGAGTGTAAATTAACATAATTATTATGAAAAATGATATATCTCTGTATATAAAAGACTCGATCACAGAATCTCAGATCGAAGAGCTTGCAAAGGTCCTAAGAGGCGAGCAGTACAACGAGAAGATGTTTGATGCCGTCTCCGAGTCACGGTTTGAGTATCTGTTCTATAATGCGCTCAGACATACAGCTCCAGTGAACGAGTCAACCAAGAACATCATTGACTGTATTCGTGACGCATACAACGGAGACAAAGTAGACGAGGGAGTCATCGGCGCTACTGTCGGAACACTGCTCGGAGCTACAATCGGACCGAGAATAGGACAGGCAATATGCAATGTGCTCGGAATCACAAAAGGCCCGCTTTACGATCTTTTCTGCAGCCGATTGGTCACTACTGCTATAGCATTGAAACTCGGCGCGAGAGCATAAAAATACTTATATATAATGAAGACACTAACCGACACCATAAACGAGGCGCTGAAAGATCAGAAGAAAGCAGAGGTCTTGAAGGCTATCGAGATCATCTTCAACAACACTCGCGAACCAAAAGAGGTTCTTGAGTTTTTATGGGATCTGTTCGAGAAAATCGAGTACGAAATTGACAACAAGGTAAAATATATGAGATCGGATAATCCGAATCGTGAATATTGGGAAGAGATCAAGAATGAATTAGACAAGTCACTTGAATCAATTGTCGACGACATTGAGGAACTAGAACACAGGCAAATAAAGTAACACTTATGACACCAGAAGAATATTTCGGAACACTCCAGCAATCATTTGTAGAGATCTGGAAAAATCATCTCCAGACAGGAAAATACGCTGACCACAAGGCCCTGAATGAATACTATGACGAGATAGTCGAGAAAGTAGACAAGCTGATCGAGGACTGGATGGGTATTCACGGCAAAGTGAAAGATCTCAAGAACACGATCGCCACTGACTTTGATAATCCGATTCCGTACCTTGAAGCGCTCAAGAAGTTCGCAAAAGACGGCCGACAAGAACTGATTCCAGAAGACGACACTGAGCTGTGGTCAGATGTAGACGACATTCTCGGCACTATTGATTCCACGCTGTACAAACTGAAGGAGCTGAAAGAATCTAAGATGAGTCTTTCTGACTACTTGAAAGAACAATTGAATATTCAATAATTCGTAATTCTGGCGGCTCACTCGGCCGCCATTTTTGCGCACCATTGCAGAACATCTCAAAAAATTAAAATCGAGGATTCCCAACGCTTATTATAAATTCATAGACAACAAACAAAAATAAATATTCACAAAATGGCAAAGAACTGTATCATATACGAAACTATGACAGATGTCAAGTCGATGGATGTCAAGAAGACAGCCGATGGCTTGATGCACCTGTCTGGCGTGTTCGGAGTCTGTGGAGTCGTGAACAACAACAAGAGAGTGTATGAGAGAGAAAACTATGCTCAGATGGTGAAAAATCTTCAAGAGAGAATCGCTAATGAGGGCTGTCCTGGCGAAATGGAGCACCCTGATTCTATGAACATCAACTTGGAGAACGTCTCTCACAAGATCGACTCTATCAGCATTGACGAGAACGGCGTCGTGAGCGGCGAGATCACCCTTCTGAACACTCCGAAAGGAAAGATCGCTCAGGCAATCATCGAAGGCGGTCTTCCGTTGTTCGTCAGCTCTAGAGCAAGAGGAACTATCGGAACTGGCGGCAAGGTCACCCTAGAAGAGCTCAAGACCTACGACTTGGTCGGATCTGCTGGTTTTTCACAAGCAAAGATGCATCTTCGTGAGGGAAGAATCGCTGAGCAGCTGAACGAATCTGTCTTTTACACTGCAGACGCAGATGAAGCGCCAACCGCAACTGCCAACGAAACAAATGAAAACAATATGGAAGAAAAGAAACTGCTAGAGAAAATCGAAGCTCTAGAGTCAAGAGTTGAAGAACTCGAATCTCGCCCGACAGTCGAACAGATCGCAGAGGGCGTCCAGAACTGGATCGTCAATGAGTACACTCCGATCGTAGAAAAATGGTCTACAGAAAATCTCGGTGAAAGCTTTGACAAGAAGCAATTCTGTGAGGCTATCGAGAATTGGATCAAAGAAGAGTATGCTCCTGTATTGAAAGAAGAAGCAAAACTAGACACAGAAAATTCAGTGAAAGAATGGGTAGCAAATGAATACTCAGAACTTGTCCAAAAATGGGTAGCTGAAGAACACTCTGAGACTCTTGAAAAATGGATTTTAGAGCAACTTGCTCCGGAATTCGAGAAATGGATCAAGGAGGAGTACACTCCGACTGTTCAGAATTGGATCGTCGAGAATTATTCTCCAGTCATCGACAAGTGGGTGAAGAACGAGATCAAAGAATCTAAGAAGACTACTCTGTCTTCAATCGACGAGACTCTTGCTCTTCTAGAGGGATCAAATGAGCAGAAGCCTAAATACGGCCGCAAGCAAATCCTGACTGAAAGCAATGAGAATGACGAGCCGAAGTTCATCCGTGAAATGCCGCAAGAAGCACGCGTGAAATGGAATCTTGCATCAGAAGACGTGAAAGAAGCTATCCGTCGTCGTGCAAAGGTTTACAATTTCGTGAACGAGGCATCTATCGAAGCATTCTGGAACAACATCAACTTCGAAGAGGTGAAGCCTGCTGCTAGCATCTACGAAGGTCTGGAGAATATTCAAGACGAGAGAGAAAGAGCGATCCGTGCTTCTCTTCTGAGATTTGCTAACAGATTCTAATCTATAATGCGATCTAATAACCGACAATAAAAATAAAATCACTAAATATTATGGCACTAGCTAATTACCTAGCAGAGATAAAGTCTAGCGGTATCTACAGATTCGTCTTCGACAAGTCTGAGATCCCTGCCGAGCAGGCACAGACACTTCGTCTCTTCGTCGGTTACTCTGAGAAGGGCCCGTTCAACACTCCGGTCCGTATAGAGACTATTACCGAGTTCAAGAGAATTTTCGGAGATGTTAACAAAAAGCTCGAGCGTTACGGAGACTTTTTCCACCGCTCTTGCATTCAAGGTCTTGCCAATGGCCCGATTCTGGCACTCAATGTCAAGAATTTCAAGAATAACGAAGTCGATGGAGCTTTAGCGATAGATGCTAATACTGCGCCAGCTAATGTATATTATAAAACAGAGGACCTTTATGACAAATCTGGATTCTGGTATCTCGATCCGAAACTGTTGAGCACTGCTTCACAAGTTACATCGGCGGGCGCTGCAGCGACTCAGTCGAACAAATACATGTATATCTCTGCAACAGACAGCGAGAACTGCTCAAACACTATCTTTATGAAATCCTACACTCCGAAAGGATACGACATAACATTCAAAGAATGGTATGCTACCGTAATGAACGGAGAGGAACTTCCAGAGTATCTAGAGCTTATAGCAGATGAAAAACTCAAAGACTATTTTGTAAAGATTTATGTGTTCGGCGGAAAAATAGATTCTACTCTAGCTGGCACTGACTTTTATAAAGACTACTTTTCAGTTACCGGCCAGACTGTTACTCCCAAGACAGATGTTACAAATGCGTTCGGAGAGCCAGTTGATGCACTTGACACATTCGCAGCAAACAGCAAGTCTAACTGCATCGGTGTATATACTGGAATAACTCTGCCCGACTTTGTAACAGTTAACAATCTGCCTCTGACTATTGCTGATGTATTCAATACAGACAACAGCAAACACAAGATGATGATGTACCTTGACACAGAAAAACTTTACAGTGCTGCTAACGCGGCAGCCGTAAATGGTTATGCGAGAGTACAGGAAACTACAACTACTACAACTCCTGGAACGGATGAGACCCCAGCTACAACTACAACTACTACGACTATAAGCACTGCATTTAATCCAACTGCTTATTACCTCAAGGGATACACTTACGGATACTCAAAACCAGTTGCTGGTACTTCACCAAACACATACGAGGCTAATTCTGATGCAGCAAAGTTAGCATGGCAAACAAATATTCTGAATGCACTGAGAGGAAGCATTGACACAGCAGCTAGTACTTCTACTAATACTGTGTATATCGGGTACAAAGGTCTCAGACTACGCTTGTCAGATCGTACAGCGGTAGCTTATCATTATATGATTGACACCTTCGAGACATACGTTGGACCACAGATGAAGTCAATACTTTCTAATATCTGCAAGCTTCGAGAGAATGCAGTTGCTATTTGCAACTTCCCGAAGGCTGATTCTATCCGTGCATTCACATATGCTGGTCCAGAAGGAACAGAGAAGAACTACATCAAGAACAACATGATTGACTTCGCAGGATTCTGTGATCCGTCTGCTGCAAATCGTGCGGTCGTTTCACTTCCGAGCGAAGACAACGGAGCTTCATTCGCATTCTTCTACACACCTGTCAAGATGATCAATCCAGTTACAGGCCAGAAGTATGTCATTCCGTCAGCTGCTCTGGTTTCCAACGCATATATGGAAAAATATGTCTCTAGACTGCCTTATTCCATCGTGGCTGGACCGAACTACGGAAAGATCGTTTACAACAACTTGGTCGGACCTGACTACACCTTCTCCAAAGAAGATCGTGACGAGCTTGAGCCGTACGGCGTCAACTGTCTCGTATATGTTCCGGGCAAGGGCACTTACATCAACAGCAACCAGACTGCTAAGCAGAATCCGGTGACTGCACTCTCTAAAGCTCACATCAGAGAACTCGTCATCTTCCTCCAAGACGAAGTCGAGAATCTGCTGCAGAACTATCAATGGGAGTTCAACACTCAGACTCTGCGTGACAAGATCAAGGCTAAGGCAGATGTTATCCTCGATACCTGCAAGAGCAACAAAGGAATCTATGCTTACACTACTCAGTGCGACGAGAAGAACAACCCTCCGGAGGTCATCGACAACGAGATGCTGATCCTCGACTACGCTATCGAGCCTGCAAGAGGCGCAGGAAAGATGGTGCAACAGCTCACTATCTACCGCACCGGCGGCCTTACTGCTGTCACTACTCGATAATATCACTTATAAACAATGGGCGAGTCCTTCTCGCCCATTTTTTGTTGAAACTTACAGAAGCGGCATATTATTATAATGTAAATAATGGTTGAAGTATATGAAAAGTATAGTAGATTGTATCAATGAGGCTAGCATTGGCAAGATCTCTCCTAACGTGTGTGACTATTCTGCATCTGGCAGAAAGGTTACGTGCTGGCTTTCAAATGACAAAGAATTTTTCAACACAGTTCTTCCGAAACTTGAACTGAGTGCATTTGACACCGAGTTTGAGGAAATGGACTACATGAGAATAACATTTGACTGGGACCGCAACACCGCAAAGATCGAATTTCCTGACATGTGGACCGCAGACACTGTGCTGCTGGGACTTCTGTTCAAGTCAAAAGTTCCGTTCGAGAAGCTAAAAGCAGAAGGGAAAGATCTCAATGAAAGAGATCTCGGCGTGACTGCTCACTGGCAGGGTTGGAAAAATATCTTGAAGTCTGAGGGACCGAGACATGATTCAAACGAACCATTGAAACTCAGCACTAGAACTGTGATGGACTGCCAAAAGATCATCGCTGCTTATTTCAACAGCATGGCCGAGCCGCTGTTCTAACACACAACCGTTACAAACGCGAGAAGCTGTGTCCGGCGACGCTGAAGAGCCGAACACAGCTTCCTTGGCATAAACCCTAAGCTAGACATTGTCAACGCATTCAGCGTCAAATTTGCCGCCTTCTCGACTGTGACACAAAAAAGCCGGAGATTTTTGGTCTCCGGCTGTGTTGTTTGAGCAAACCGATTTACTTTTTCATTCTGGCATGAAATTTCTCTCGTTTTGACTCGTTTATTGACTCGTCAATGTGATATTTAGCATCTACTGCGTCGTACAGTGCACGGCAGAGATCGGTGGCATCATCACCAAATTCTAGATCATTGTCGTCGCACCAGTCAGAGAATGACATGATAATCTCGCCCTCTGTGTCGTTCATGCCCATAGCAAGAACTGTCCATACTCCAGAAGTCTCCCAGTCAGTCTCGTCTGGATCAGCTTCTCCGTCTTCGATGTCCATCACCATGTTGTCATACACTAGGTTCTGGATAGTGCCTAGGCCCTCATCCGTTCCAAAATACTTTACAAGAGCATTGATTCCGTCCTCGCTTCCGCAGTCTTTCACAGCCTTTTCAATGACGGTTTTGTCGCCGAGGTATTTCAGAAACCGGTTGTAGTCTTTGTCAACTAGCTTGAAAAGAGAATTCCAAGCTTTCTTGTATTCAGAATCTGGTTTTACGAAGCTCTTTGCCTCATTAACTAGACTCTCGTTTATAAAATCTACTAAGCTTTTCATACAGAGTCACAGTTTTTAAGCGTCTAGATCGTCTGCCCAGTCGCTGATGAACTTGACCTCGATGGTAGCAGCATCGTTGTTGGTGTAATCGAGTGAATCAAGGAAGTTGAGACCGCCGACCAGCATAACGTCTTTGAAGATCACGTCACGATAGATCTCGCCAGCGCGGTTGCCGTAGCAAACACGGAGCCAGTCTGCCACATAGTCTTGCTTCAGCGTAGTCTCTCCATTAGAGATATTGTAACCGAGACGTGCCCAAGCCTTGAGAAGCTTGTAGATGAAGTTGTCTGTTCGGTTTCTGAGGTTCAAAGCGAATACAACAGTGAACTCATGGTGAGTGCTGTCAAGCTTCGGATTCAGGTATGAACGATCTGACCCCATAAACTTCTGCTGGCCTGCCTCAGGTCCTTTGTCTAGTGAACCGAGTCCAGACACTGACTGAACCTGCTCTGTCAGGATAGCCTCGTCGGCAGCGAATCTGCTTCGAAGAGCTTCAGGGATAGTGAAATACACTTCAAACAGCGAGCTGTGCACAGGATCCATTCTGTTCACACCGGCTTGAGAGTTTGTAATGTGTGGTAACATAATTATGTGTTCTTTTTTTACTTATAAGTTTCCTTAATTGGGCTTTCTAATTTTTATAATAAACAAAGTCGAGCGGCTTTAATAATAAATGATCTTGTTGGCCTTGTCGATTTTGTATCTGACATCGCCCATTACTGCATCATTAGGTCTCCTTCTCTCGTTTTTCCTCTTCGGTCTCGGTTTTCCGTACTGTTCTTGTCCAGTTCCGAAGTCATCAAAATCAGTGTTCTCTTTTGTGAAGAACAGTTTTATGCATTCCGGTGTAGGAATAATAAGCTTTGTGCCGATGCTCAATTCAAACGGGTTCTGTATCCCGTTCAGCTTGCATATAAGATCGCCGTATCTGTCCGATCCATACATATTATATGATATTATGTCTGGTCTAGCCTCAGATGCAACCGTAACTTCTGCTACACGATAGTCAAAGTCTTCTGGATATATGAAGGTCTGAGAGAACAGATCAATCATAGTCTCTCCAGTAGGCTTGTATGCCTTGACTGGCTTGTCATCTAAGAGCGAGTTTCTTAGCATAAGTTCGTTTATAATTTATATTTGCATACTTATTATAATAATAAGCGGACAAAGTCTGCCAATAAAAGAAAATTCAACAAGGATGGCGCAAGAACAAACAGGTAACACACCAGGAATCACAGTGAAGTTTGATCCGACACTAGAGCTCCCGGAGATCAAGATGTTCTTGAACAATCCAGGACCAGACGAGACAGACGAGCCTGCAGATGACAGCTCAATGCAGCAAACTAAGATAACCGGAATAATAGCGCCGCTCGTGAAAATAAATGATCAGGCTATTCCAGTCAATTCTGTGATAAGCATGGAATTGACATGCGCAAAGGTCCCGACTGTCACTATATCAGTAGAAGACAAGATGGGCCTGATAGAGACATTTGACAAGCCGAGACCTGACAATGCATACATGCAGATCCAGATACTGCCGCCGTTTGACAATGCATACAAGAAGGTTAACATTCCGTTCTATATAACAGATTCTGAGATAGACAACAGTTCAAGAACAATAACACTCAGCGGAGTGTACGATGTGAAGGGTTGGCATGACAACAAGATGAAGGCATACGGCCAAGTGACTACATACGAGTTCTTTGAGCAAGTTGCAAAAGACTATCAGCTAGGGTTTGCAAGCAACTTGTCTGGCACAGACGACAAGCGGTGGATATATGTGCCTCAGTCAAAGGTAGCATCGATTCTGACACAGGAATGCAAATTCGGCGGCGGCGGAGACACAGAAGAGAAAGGAGAAAAAGCAGTTATGCTAGACTGGTGGATAGACTACTGGAACAATTTGAATCTAGTAGACATACGAGAGCGAAACAACACGATAGACAAGAAAGAGGACATGCAAGTCTGGATTCTGCCGAGCCGTCAGCCGAAGACTGAGACAACTGACACTAATGAGCCTTTCAAGACAGAGGCTATGATCACGAACAGCGATGTGTTCAGGGACACCCAAGCATATGTGTCTCAATACCAGTCACAGAACAATGCAGGCGGCAACCTAAGCGGATCGGACCGTGTCATAGAATTCTACAAGACAGAGGATCTCGAGACAGACAACTATCTGTTGCAGGACAAGGATATTGTGAAGAACATATATCTCAGGTACGACTACATCGGCGAGAACTTCGGAGACTATTCATATCTGCTTCACGCGTCATGCCGCTCTGCATTCATGAAAAAGATAAACAGTCAGAAAATCATAGTAGATCTGTTCACTCCGTCTCTAGCTCTTGCAAAAGGCACTAAAGTGAACTTCTACTGGTACAAAGTTCAGGAAATGACATCGGACACTAAGTTCGCAGACGTCGAGACGAATATCGAGACTCCTGACAATGTGACCGAGAAAAACGAGTATACTGGACTAGAACCCGACAAAATACCGGATGATATGGTCATAGACAAGCAGATCAGCGGCCAGTATTATATAGAACAATCAGACTTCATATACAACTACAACGGAGGAGGCTACAACTGGCAGCACAGGCTGACGCTGACTAGACCAGCAGACCAAGAAGAGCGCTTCTACTGGGATGACATAACAACAGAGAAGCCGAAGAGCACAAATGTGAACCAGAATCAATAAATCTAATATATAAGACATGCCATCACTGAAGGGAACGCTTTTCAACAGCGACAAAGTGACTAGAGAGGACCTTGACAGAGCGTGGTACGGCAGCGTTCTGTCAAATATAGCCCTGTTCAAAAGAGCAGGCGGAAAGACTGATGATCTCAGCAGAACAGACACTCCAGCGCATCTGTTCTTCAAAATATTTTTCTATTTCGACAATCCAGGCGAAGACGGAAACAGATTCTCGTCAAATTTCCTAAGCAAAGACTTCAATCCACAGACTACAGGCTACACGTCGCTTCCGTGGAAAAATTCAAGATCATCAGAGGACAACATGCAGCGTTCTGGACAAACAATAAATTCAGATGAATTTTTGAATACTTATTCTGAGTCTAGCGCAAACACTGCTATGAACTATCTTCTGCTGAACAATGAGCTAGAGAGAGCTGAAAAGCTAGACAAGTTCATTGATTTGCTAAGCAACATAAGCACATATTCTCCGTGGTATTTCCAAGAGATAACCGGTCTTGACGGCGCTCTAGAAAGAAAAGAGTTCACTGACAAGGACTTCAAACTAGAAGAGCAGCGAAAGCAGATCACGATCAACTGTCTGACCGATGCTTATGACAACAGGATCGGAACTCTTCTTGACCTGTACCGGGACATCACCTTCTCTTATCAACTTCACAAGGAAATAGTGCCTGCTAACCTGAGAAAGTTCGACATGGGAATCTATATATTCAATACTCCAATCAAAAACTTTCACGGAGAAGATGCAAATTTTGCTCGCTTTGACTCTCGCACCGGAACGGAATATCTAACTTCATATAAGTATATAGAACTGCTGAACTGCGAGATCGACTACAACTCATCTAAGGCAGCATACGCAACACTCGACAACAAAGATGGAACAGCAATGAACTATCCGATCATCATATCATTTGACTCTGCTATGGAGAAACGATACAACGAGATTCTCATGCGAGAGATCGGCGACTTTGTTAAGTGGGATATTGACTGCTCGATGGACCCAGAATACCAGAAAGATGACAAGAAGAGATATGATGACTTCACTGCTAGACTAGAAGCATATAAGTCTAATGGAATAGTGACAGATGATGACTTCACTGCTAGACTAGAAGCATATAAGTCTAATGGAATAGTGACAGAAGTGGTTAATCAATCAATTACATCTGCTTTCAATCAAGCAGAGGGATTCATCAACCACATAGCTCTCGGAAATTTACACACTGGAAACATCTCTGGCTTGTCTGCTAATCTCCAGAGAATCCAGTCAGGCAATGTACTCGGCGGCATTACAGGAATAGTGCAGCAGACAGCAGGAAATATTTCAAGCAGACAAGTAAATACATCTAAAGTTGGGCAGAATCTTCACGCAGGCAGTTTTCCAAAGACTAGCAGGGCATTGACTTGGACAAAACGAAAGTTCGAGGGTTACCAGTGACATTGATTCTTAACAAACGGATGCGGATTTGATATATTTACTCACAAATCCGCATTTTTTATGATTACATTCCCAAGAGATCTTGTCGTTATAGACACCGAGACAACTGGTCTGAAACCAGCAACCAATCACATTATCCAGCTCAGCGCTGTAAAGCTAGACAAAGAGCTTTTGTGCGAGCGCAATCGCTTTGATGTGTATATCATTCCACCTGGCGATTGGTCAATTGAGCCAAGTGCACAGGAAGTGCACGGATACACAAAAGAGTTCATTCTTGAGCACGGCATCCCGTTGGCCGACGCCGCAAAAGACTTTGTCAAGTTTATCGACGGCTGCGATTTTCTCACTTACAATGGAAACAAATTTGACATTCCGTTTATCTGCAGCGATTTTGCTCTTGTCGGTCAAGACATCAGCATCCGAGACAGGGTCCTGTGGGATTCTTTCCTCATCGAGAAAATTCTGAACGCACACACTTTGGAGGCAACTTATGTCCGGTACACAGGTGAAGAGGGAACTTGCGCTCACAACAGCATGTGCGATGTTCTGATGACCGCTGAGGTTTTCCGCCGACAGATCGCTAAAACATCAGAGGAATCTCTCAGAGAGTCAGGACTGAAGACTGCTATGGTGTTCCCTGAGGCAATTTTGGACCTCAACGAAAACCAAGAGCCGTACTTCACTGGCGGAAAACACTCAGACGAGCTGGTGAAAGATGTCATCAGAAAAGATCCGAGCTATATTCAATGGCTGTTCAATAATGTCCTTACTCGAGGCACTAAGGACTATATTATTGAACGCTTTTCTAATACTAACGCCTCAAAATCCAACAAACATGCAAAGTAAATCAAAGAAAGTCGCTGGAAGAATCACCCGCGAGCAGGTATCTGAAATCAATCACACTCCTGATCCGATGTTCGATTGGCCCGAGTTTACTAGCGAACGAGAGAGAATCAAGCGCAATTCATCGATTTTCAAGGATGTTGACTGCTCGAAAGCATTCTCTCTGTACTACGGGATCAAAATCAAGAAGGTTAAGGAAACAGATTCTGCTTACCGCGAGGTCAAGCCAGGCGATCTGATAGAGCTCCGCTTGCTCGATGTCAACAAGAAGACTTCGATTTTCGACACAGGCGCATTCAAGGAGAACATCGTCTCCGCTGTCAACCTTTTCCAATATGCCAAATTCAAGTCCGGCAAGTGGAGAAAGAACATGAAGGTGCTCTGCAAGGTCACTGCTAAAGAGGCCGACAAGATCACTGTAGATCCGCTCGCTCCGCTCTTCGACAAGTGGATCAAAGAGAGACTAGAGAACATTCCGAACCAGTACCACATGAAACAAGATCGTTCCATCAAGGTCTCCAATCTGCGTCTCATCAACAACGCTGGATTCCAAGGTGATGTGAGGGTAGATCCTGTCAGCGACTTCTGTGGCCAGGATGTCTGTATCAAGGCATTTATTCCAGGCTCCCAGATCGTTCTCAACATCGAGCGAGACTTCCCGAGATGGGAGGGACAGACAGTCAAGGCGTTCATCACTAATTACATCGAGCGCAAAGATGCTAGAGGCGACCGCATGAGCCTGATCTGCTCTGCCAAGGAATATCTGAAGTTCCAAGGCGACAAGAACAAAATTGACATCTTCAATCTCTACTGTCTCAATGATGAGGGCTGGAAGAAAATCACAGACACCGTGTTTGACGGTACAGTCACCGGCATCATCAACAGCTCTAAGAAGCAGGGAGTGTTCGTCGAGATTCCGAAGCTGAACATCACTGGAATGATCGAGATGAAGTCATCAGATCTCGTTCACTATCATCCAGGCGACCAGCTCAGAGTGTCTGTCAAGCGCATCGACGAGCCGATGTACTACAACGAGATCGCCGACCAGATGCAGCACTCTAAACCGTACGTCATCGAAGACGATGTACTCAGGAAATGCAGCCTCAGATTCGTCTTCCAGCTGGCAGACTAAGATCGGCTGAAACCCCAACAAAAAGAGGGAATCCGATGGGTTCCCTCTTTCTTTTTTGTATATATATAGAATTATTCTTTCGGAGCGTGACCTATCAGGTCAAAGTCAATGTTGTTGAATGTGAAGGTCACATCAAATGTCTCAGCAGTGCGCTCGACTTTGCTGTACGAGAATTCTAGTCCGTTTATTCCAGTGACGATTGGCTGGATCAGATTCATGACCGCGTTCACCGTTCCGTGCTCGTCACAGAACCTGACTAAGAAAGAGTCTTCGCCTCTGTCGAACATCTGCGGCTTGCACAGGTGCCAGAATATTGACTCGTACATCATAAAGTAGTTCATCAGACCCTGATTCTGCCGCATTGTAACTTTGAATTCACGGTCTATGTGCGCTAGAGGATTGTCTGGAGTCTTGTATGCGTTCGGATGATCCGGTTCTCTGTTATACCTCATTCTACCCAACGGATTGGCGTTGGTTGAGGTCTGCTGCTGGTCTATAGTGAGATCGGACAGACCTGGAATAGTGATCCCCTGTATTGACTCATTTATATATTCTACTGGATCGGTTATAACCGCCTGATTCTTGCTCAGCACATAAGCATACTTCTCGATAAGCTCGTTGGGAAACCAGTCTCTCGGAAAGTCAAACTGGAACAGGTCAAATCTCGGTGTGAGTGAAAGCATAGCTCATTTTCATTTAGTTATACAAATAATAAGTTTGTTCGTTGATATTCTGAACATCGGCTTATATTACACTGTCTGAAGATACCAAACCATCCCTTCAGCAAAAGAGAATATGACTATCAGAAAAGAAATCGGAATTGACAGAAAAGGCCGCCCCTATATCACCACCAAAGACATGACTCCTGGCGTCGGGACTGGCCACGACACCTACATGGAATCCACTAAGTACTATGACTCTGTTCCCGAGGCTGAGATCGAGTATAACAAGATCAGAGTCTATTCTGAGGCTCAGGTCAGGGCAACCGTCCGCCAGTACCAAACCACTAAATAACTGACAACTATGCAAAGAAAATTCAATATCGCAATAGACATAGACGGCGTTCTTCGGGACGTCGTTTACACGGCAGTCAACCTGTATAACGAGACATTTGCAGAAAAGACAGGAAAGAGAATCGAGAGATCCGATGTGACTGAGTACAACTTTCGCAATTCGATGCCCGAACTAGAAGACCCAGTCCGGTGGATTTTTGTAGAGAATATGCACTCTGTGCTTCACAATTCGCCTGCATTTCCCGGTATCAAGGAAGCACTCCAGATGCTAAAGCCGTTCTGTAACATCACTATTCTGTCCAAGCAGCCTAGCAAGCTAGCGCAAGAGTGCACTATTCACTGGCTGTGGTTGCAAGGAATCGGCGATCTTGCAGACGAGATCTGCATGATCTGTGACCACAAAAGCAATCACACCAGCCGATATGACATCGTGGTCGACGACTATCCAGAGAACTTCCGTGGCATGCGTGACGACCAGATGGCTGTCTTGATCAGCGCACCTTACAATCTAGACTTTGAAAAAGTAGACAAGCTGCTCGAAGACTGGATGGGTGGTCCTAGCGAATTGCCAACGAATTTTGTGAGATTCTGCAGTCTGCTAGAGTTTGCCAAAGGCTTTACCTCATTTATAAGAGGCGCTGTTGACTATTCTTGGGACGGCTTATCATGTTAAGATTCCGAATTTGCGGCACATATTAGAATTGTCTAACCAATAAAACCGTACAGTCATGAAGAACCTCACAAAAGAAGAGATCAGCAAAGTCATCAGCAACCAGTTCGTGATTCTCGCAGAATACTCCAGCGAGCGCGGCTTAATCTCAGAGCGTCCGTATCTAAGCTCTGACGGCGACACAGAAGCTCGATTCATGCTTCACGAGCAGGAGGATCCGAGTGTAGTCATATATATGTTTCAAGCAGTATTAGCCATCAACGGCTCGATCCAGCGCGGCGAATTCATCCGTCAATACGAAAAATAAGAAGTCATGAAAAACCAATTAAAAATAGATCCCAATACAGCAAATCTCCAAGACCCTGATGTGAGAAACCAGCTGTTCCTCCAGTACCAAGCGCTGATGTACAAGATCGTCAACCAGTTCGTTGGAAATGTTCCTCTGAATTTTGACGACATCGTGGGCGCTGCTATGGAGGGCTTCACTCTAGCGCTCAACAAGTGGAAGAAAGGGACTTCTCAGAACTTCCAGCAATACGCTGCTTGGTCAATGCGCAATGCTATTCTGAACTCTACTAACCAGGAAGGCCACATCGTCCGTTTCTCTGCATACCAGCAGCGAAAAGCAAAAGAAGCAGGCAAGTCTCCGTACATTCACAAGCGCATAGCCGAGATTGTAACTCCTATGGGAGACGAAGACCGAGAGGACCGAATGGCGATTCTCGGAACCGAAGATCCTGACTTCACTTTAGAGACAGAAGACTCAATCTTCTACAGATTCTTCCAGTGGATGGACGAGAACTTCTCTCAGCGCGACTGCCATATATTCTACCATACATACGGCATTCGCGGATATGAGCTGCTGAAAGGCACAGAACTTGCCGATCTGTTCGGGCTGTCCGCCGCAGCAATCAGCGTAAGCAATAAGAAAGTCATACGGGCCATCAGGGCCAACAAGGAAATAATGGACATGCTCAGCGACCTGCTGAAAAACTGATCCGTAAAACAGTCAAATTCTCTTCAGTCCGTTTTATTATATATCTAATGAAACGGACTTTTATGCAGACTAACGCTAACGCTGCTCAGACAATCGCACAAGCAGCAGCACAGATGGAATCGGAAATAGACTACCAGTTCATACTCCGTGTCCAGAACGAGGTCACTGGGTCATGCGCGCTGCCGATAGCGATACCTGCTGACAGGATACCAGAATATATCATACAGGCCGCAAACTGGTTCTGGCTGAATGATGACTCTTGCGTCGAAGAGAGAATGTATGTAATTCCCAACGCAGCAGTGTGTAAGTGCACTCAGATGAACAAGCTAGTCCAGCTTCCGCACCAGATCCAGAACGTACACGGGTGCTACAAGATCCAGCCAAACATGAAGTGGGGCGCTATGGGTGACTTCTCTCTAGAGAGAATGATGCTGACAACTTACTCGATGTTCGGAGGAGTCGGAACTGTTGCAAACGGATTCAACGGAACGACTGGAATGGCTGGATTCTCGCTGAGCGACGTGGTCACTTCTCTGTATGAAGTGGACACATTCAATCAAGTTCTGAATGCGCCGCTGACATACAACTACAATCCAAACTCGCACAAGCTTGTTCTGTTAGGCGATCTCGGCTACTCAGATCTTCTCATAAACTGCTGGCAGCGATGCAAGATTCAGGACTTGTATAATTATTATTACTTCTTCCGTTTTGTCGTGTGCATGGTGAAGATGAACCTAAGCACGATATACGGCACATTCGAGTTCAAGTACCCCGGCGGCGTGACAATCAACTACTCTAACTTCTCAGATGCCGCAAAAGACGAGCTAGACGAGATCAAAGAATGGGTAGCAAACCAGCACGCAGTAGACTACTTCTTCCAACCGAACACGCTATAAAAATCTTATATATATGAAAAGTTTGAAAAGTTATATCAGCGAAAGCCTCATAACAGAATCAATCGGAAGAACCGATCCAGAGATCCTCAAAAGAGAGTATCGCCAGCCGCAGTTTCCGATGAACTGGAAGGCACCGAAGGGAACAAAAGCATCAATTCCGCCGATCCCCACACGCTCGCTTATCGAGATCGCGCACGACATCTTCGGCTGCAGATACGGCAACATCAGAGAGTGCCACTCTATGCCGCAGTACAATATGTTCAACGCTATGCACGTGAAGCAGATGGTATTCAAGACATCTGTAGAAGATGCGTTGGAGAAGTGCGGGATAGCTGTTCCCGTTGCATCCTACACTGCTGACACAGATCTCGGTCCACAGATGATATTCTACCTTACTGCGGACGGAGAGAATATCCTGCAGGATGCTATAATGCCAAAGTATTGAGTCATGAAGTCAGTGTATACTATGATCTGCGAGGCTCGCTCGGACACAAAGGTCCGCAATGAGCTCAGAGAGATTCTCAAAAAGAAAGCAGGAGACCAGCGTGCATCCGTCAGGATGAAAGAGATATTGCCGTTCACTCTAGTCGAGATACTCGGAAAAGGCGAGGAAGGAGTCTGTGTGAAGACTTCGGACGGAAAAGTCCTGAAGATCTATTACGGAGAGGTCCCGCTGTGCATGTCCATGCTTGCTGCCGCTTGTGCTGCTGGTTACAATCCCGAGACGCTTCCGTCTGTAGTAAAGGGTGACCACTGGGTCATGCGTGATCTGTACAAGACCAAGACGCCTAAGTGCAAGATATGGATAAACGAGGTCCGAAACTATCTGAAGAGAAAGAAAATAACAGACAAAAAGTTCATGGACTGGTGCGACAAAGCAAACTATGAGCTGTCAGAGATCGGTGCGCCTCCGCTCTATCAAGCAGACATAAAGATCGACAACTTCGGCGAAGCACGTGACACTTCTGTCCGCCTAATTGACTTTTAGGGTATCATTCTGTTATTATATATTCAACTGAGAAAAACAAGATTCTATATATATGAAATCACTTTCGACTTATGTGAACGAAAGTCTGTCTCTGAACATGTTTGAATCATTCGAAGCTCCGACAGCGCAGAGAATCTTCGATGGCCTTGATTCAAAATGGCGGCAGAAAGATCTCGGAAGAACGCTACAGTGGGACAAGATCCCGGAGGAGGCATTCGAGGAAATGACACCAGAGGAAGCAAGAAAACTAGCATACCAGCGAAATTCTATCGCTGACATTTTCTGGTTTGACGGCAATGAGTTGATATACAGATCATACGCTAACTTCTCGTGGCATCAATTCTGTGACTACAGAAGATACGGAAAGGTGAAGACCGTGAAGAAGATCTCAGAGATCGCTACAACTGCTATCCTCCTGAAAGACTCAGAAAAATATTCTACAAACGCCCTTCGAAAAGAGAGAGCCGAGCAAAAGGCAAATGCACTTGCGCTTAAGTCAGCCGAAGATGTGAGAAAAGAAAATCTAGAGAGATACAATTCTGCGATAGCAGAAGTCAAGCTCGAGAAATCCGCTAACGAAGCAACCATAGTTGCCAAGCTGAACGCCGCTACTGAGGAATACACACAAGCAGTCTCCGACATGATCTCTCACGACGCGGAGACGCTGTCCGTCAGAGTGAGAGCAATCGAAGAAGTCAACAAGCTTTATTCTAATGTTGTATGGAATTTAGAAGAATTGACAAGACGCAAAGATGATTCTGAACGCGCTAGACGCAAAGGATATGGTACATACGACACTACATCAACTTATATGAATCATTTGGTAGAACAGTCCAAGATCATTGACCAGCAGATCCAGGCAATGAGAGAAAAGATCGCTTATTGGAAAGGCAAACTAGCTTAATAACATCATATTACAACACTGGCCCGAACAAAACAGCCAAAACGCTTAATAATATTGGCCAATTATATATTTTCTACTGAACAGTTATCAAAATTCACAAAACAACAAAAAACAAACAACCAACATGGAAATTTTTGAACAACTGAAACAAGCCGTGGAAGGCATCGCAACTGACGTTGAAAAGTTCTACACCAAGGGTAATTCTGCTGCAGGCACAAGAGTCCGCAAGGCAATGCAAGAGATCAAGCAACTCGCCCAAGCACTGCGCGTGAACATCCAGGAGACCAAGAACGCTGCTGAATAATCCGCATGACATAACATTGAAAGGAGGCTGGAAATTCCGGCCTCTTTTTGTCTATATTGATAAAGAAAGAACACGTCGGACATTATTTTTATACCGACAATAACAATAAAAATAACATATAATATGAATTCAAAAATCAAATTTGAAGGCAGCATCAACGGAAGAACATATTCTGACGAGAAAGTGTTCCAGTATGCGCTGCGTGATGCTATTGCAAAAGGCGAAGACATCGAGGTGCACGCAACATCTACAATGGCTGACGCACAAGAGGAGCCTGCCGTTCCACAGAAGCCGATGTACGAAAACTTCGAGATCGCTATCAATCCAGACAAGATCGCAGCAAATCTAGAGTGCGCTCCAGACAGAGACGAGTTCATCTCAAACCTCAGCACTGGTCTGCAGGCAGTTGTCGGCCAGTTCACTGATGCTATGAAAGAGAACAGCATAGACCCAGCTATGGCTTGCAAAAAGTTCGAGGAAGAAATGAAATCTGTTCGTTCAAAGTACAATGTTCTCACAGAAAAAGAAGACCAAGTCACGAAAAAGATCGATGATCTGGAGAAAAAGCTTTCAGCTGCTGATGAGGAACACGAAACAATCTGTTCTACAATGATGGCATTCAATCTCCTGTATCAGGCATATGATCACATGAAAGATCTCTGCAAGAAGAATATGCCAGTGCTAGTGCCTGTGGCAGAAAAGAAAGAATGCGGCTGCGACAAGAGAAACTGCAAGCCAGAACCTCTAGACGAGCTCATCAAACGGTTCGTTGATTTGTGGAAGTAGTCACAGCAGACGCGAGAAGGCGGCAAAGATGACGCTGAAGAGCCGAACGCTACCTAACTGGTATAAACCCTCAGCCGAGAGGGCACAAGGCCTTAAACGTCATGTTTGCTGCCTTAATTGCCCTCAGTCGTTAAGATGCCTCATCGGCGGTACATATTACACTGTAAAAGCTTAATAATGTTTATATGGCAAAGACAAAGATGACAGACGATGAAAAGAAAGCTCGTCGAGCCGAGCGCCGCAAAGCAAGAAAGGCCGCAGCAGATGCCGCAATCGTCACTGAAACCGCATCTGAGAAGACTAAGAAGTCGAGACGGTCTAAGAAGGTGAAGACTGATGCCCCAGTCGAGGAAATTCAATTCGTTACTATCAACGGCCACGAGGTCTCCAAGGAAATCGCCGAGCGCAATGTCACTGTAATCTGCGAGCCAGTCAAGCCAAAAAAGAAAGCAGAGCCGAAGAAGTACCCGAACGGCGAATATGTGCCAGAGCCAAAGAACTTCACTCAACTCAAAAAATATGTGACAACGTACTTCCGTGCGATGAAATGGAAGAACAGAGAGGGCGACTACACTTTCCCAGAATCCAACATCCACATTCGCGACTTCAAGCTCACTAAACTCAAAGCCAACAAGGCTGTCCGAGTCGAGTTCAAGGCAGTCATTCTGACTCCGAAGACGATGCTTGCCAAGAGCATTTCAAAGGACTACACACTGGAGAATCACAAACAGGTCCGCACTGACATCATCCATGTCTACAGAGAGGTCAAGAATACAAAGCTCGTCGCCGGCGACAAAGTGAAGGAGAAAGAGCTCCTGAAGCGCAACTGGTCTAAAGTCTATTAAAATTTTCTATATATACAAAAACACTCATCATGACGAATGAGAAAAGTCATAAAAAGGGACGGCACTCTTGAGCCGTTCTCTAAATCTAAAGTCCGCAATGCGATGAAGCGCGCATTCGCGGATGTCGGAGTTCCGTTTGACCGAGCATGCTTCGAGGAGGCAGTGTCGGCAATAATGGATCCAGACGACAATCTCGAGAACATTCCGATCTGGCACATTCAGGACACGATCGAGTCCACGCTCAGTCTGTGCGGTCACCAAGATGTTGCAAAGAGCTTCATCATATACCGTGCTGAGCACGATCGCATACGCGAGTGGGTCGCAGAAAAGAAAGAGTTCATCCGCAATTACAAGGCAAGCGGCAACACTGCTGACGCGACAGTAGACGACAACTCGAATATCGCGTCGAAGAACATAGCGATCATGAACAACGAGATCCACAAGCCTGACAACATACAGATCTCCCGCAGGATGGTGATGGACAAGCTCAAGGAGATTTATCCGTCATTTGATGCAAAGCAGTATGTTCGTGACCTGAAGAGACGTATCATCTACAAGCACGACGAGTCGTCATTCGCTGGCGCTACTGCTCCGTACTGTGTTTCTTGCAGCATGTACCCGTTCTTGCAAAACGGAATAAAAGAGTTGGGAGGCCTGTCTACCGCGCCTAAGAACATTGACTCGTTCTGCGGAATGTACATCAACTTCATCTTCGCTATATCGTCTCAGTTCGCAGGAGCTGTCGCGACATCTGAGTTCTTGCTGTACTTCGACTATTTCGCTCGCAAAGAATGGGGCGATGAATACTATCTGAGCCCGGACACCGTCATCAACACTTATTATTGCACTAGAAAGAAGACTATTCTGTCTCAGATACACCAGTATTTCCAGCAGGTAGTGTATTCTATCAACCAGCCTGCTGCTGCTCGCGGAATGCAGGCCGCATTCGTGAACTTCTCTTACTTCGACAGGCCGTTCTTCGAAGGCATGTTTGGAGACTTCTGTTTCCCTGACGGCACAAAGCCAGTGTGGGAATCGCTGTGCTGGTTGCAGAAGTGCTTCATGCAATGGCTGAACACCGAGAGAACGAAGTGCATTCTGACTTTCCCTGTAGAATCATTTGCGCTAGTGTACAAAGACGGACAATTTCTAGACCAAGATGCAGCAGACTTCGTTGCCGAGGAATATGCTAGAGGCCACTCGTTCTTCACATACATCTCCGACACGGTAGACTCGCTGAGCTCGTGCTGTCGTCTGAAGAATATGGTGACTACAAAAGAGTTCAATTTCACAAACGGCAACATGGGCGTGATGACAGGAAGCAAGTCGGTCATAACACTGAATCTGAACAGGCTGATGCAGGACTTCGTCACTGGCGACGACGGACTCGGTCTGTCTAATCACATGCCAGGCGACCCGATTGCTAAAGTAGATCTGTGGGACTTCCCAGAATATCTCGAGAAAGTGCTAGAGCGAGTGTATATGTACCACACTGCTTACAATGAGCTGCTGTGGGACATGCAGAACGCTAGACTGCTTCCTGCATACACAGCTCACTTCATTGACCTCAACAAGCAGTACCTCACGATCGGTCTGAACGGCTTGAACCAAGCTGCTGAGTACATCGGTCTAGACTGCACCGACAACGAGGAATACGAGAGCTTCTGCGAGATGATCTTCAGCACAGTGAAAGACAGCAACCAAGAGCACAACGGAAAATTTAACGGACACAAGCTCACATTCAACACTGAGCAGGTGCCAGCAGAGTCTCTAGCGGTGAAGAACTACAACTGGGACAAAGAAGACGGATATTGGGTGCCGGAAGACACCAACCTGTATGCGTCTTACATCTTCAAGCCGAATGATCCGAGACTGAACATATTTGACAAGCTTCGCATGCACGGGAGCGGATACATCGGAGAATACTTAGACGGAGGCGCTGCTGCTCACATCAATCTGAGCGAGCACTTGTCTGCTGAACAGTACAAGAAAGTTCTCAAATACGCAGGAGATGTCGGATGCCAGTATTTCACGTTCAACATTCCGAACAGCGAGTGCGACGACTGCGGCTGGATCGGTAAGGTTCCAGTAGAAGTGTGTCCGAAGTGCGGGTCAAAGCATATCTCTTATTGGGACAGAGTCATCGGCTACTTGACCAAGATAAAGAACTGGTCTGAAGGCCGCAGAATCGAGCAAAAGACTAGAGTCTACGGCGGCAGCGAACATGTAGAAGAAGATCTGAAAGAAGCGCCCAGACCTCACATTTACGACTGACAACACAAACTGCTATACTGACAGCTGGGGACGCTTTTGTGTCCCCAGCTTTTTATTATGCTGGGGACATAAAGTGTCCCAAGTTTTTTATTATATATACAAAGAATTGGAAGCTATGCCTCACTGGAGAAATGAAAAGAGCTTTTCTGAATGGACCAACACGCCTTTGTGGGACTCTCACATCCACCTTTGCGCTGGCGAAGTTCCACAAGTAGCAAATCACAGCATCGCGTTAGCAAGCTGGTTGCCTGGAGATCCAAAGACTTCGCTGCTCGAACAGATTCGAGAATGGAGGACAGAGCACCCCGAGACGCCTGTTCTGCTGAATGCGTCTAGTCCAGCAGAGTTCAAGTCAGCAATGGACGATCCGTGGTTCATCGGAATCGGAGAGCTGAACATACGGAAAAGATGGGAATACGGAGTCGTCACAGACGCAGTTGACGGAATATGGCAGCTTGCTCTTCAGACCGGAAAACCGATCTATATTCACTGGGACATGGACTCAGATGCTCAGGCACACGACCTGAACAGCTCACTGAACGAGAATCCAGAAGTCAAAATACTTCTCTGTCATCTCGGGTGCTCGTCTGAGCTGACGGACGAGCAGAACCTCAAAGCGGTGAGCAGATTTGCTGAGCTGCAGAGAAATCACCCGAACCTGTGGGGCGACATCTCTTGGGGCACACTCGATCTCGTCGAGAAGTTCCCGACAACGCTAGCGGAGCTCGACAAAAACAGAATTCTGTGCGGGTCCGATCTGTGCAGACTCCGTGAGGGATCGATGCAGGCCGAGCACCGGAGAGACCAGCTGCTCAGAATGGAGGATAAGATAGACACTGTTAAGAACATTGGAGTCCTGTTCGGACAGAGTCTGCTGCTTCGTTGATAATCAAAAGAACTAGCATATCTTAAAAACACAATATAAGAATGGAATCACTTTATAACATAGTCGAGATGGCGAGAATGAACAAGTAACAGATACAAAACGGCGGAGACGAGCTCCGTTATCAAGCGGATCGGATGGCAGCAAAGGCAAGAAAGCTCCGCAGAGCAGGCAAAGAAAAAGAGGCAATGGATGCGCTTGCCGAGGCAGCTAAGCTCAGAGAACAGGCTGCAAACTGGAAGCCAGAAGAGGAATTTGAAGTACGGTCAGTTCCAAAATTCAGACTGAGTTGGCGAAGATCGACATTGTTTACAAGACCAATTTCAAGGACATACGACGAAGACTATATCTTACGTGAATTGTGGACGGACAAGTTCGATATGCTGAACGATTATCTAGATCTGAAGAATTACAAGAACAAAGAGCTCACTTGTCACACTAACGACAGCAGATACACTGTTCAAGATATAGAGGCTATGTGCAAGCTTCTTTCTTACTATGGAGAGAAAAAGACTAGAGGTGATTGGGTCACATATTATTGGAAAAACACTGGATCTGTAGACATAGAGGTTCTGAAGTCAGACGAGAATACTTGGAGATTCAGAGGTGAAAAGACTTGGAGACACATGCCAGTGGTCAAAATGTAAAGGACACAATACAACGAATACAGCCCGAGAAAAAATCTCGGGCATTTTTGTTGACTTCTGAAGACGATGGCATATATTAAATTATCTAACTTAAAATCCCTCTAAAACCCAGAAGATATGAAAATCACATTTTATAAAGGAACTGACAAGGAAAGAACAATAGAGACAAAATACGATATAGGAGACACCGTTATCGTTCGAAGTGGCTTCTACTACCCCGGAGATGAACCTATGCCGGAGATGGCCAAGTTTTACACAGACGAGAAAGACAGCGATGGATACAACAAGACGGAAGTTCAGCTGCTTCCTTGGACTGTCACCGACATCCGTCTGTCTGTTGGATCAGATTCAGTGGCCTATGAGCTCAGATACAGATGGAGACGCAGCATGTTTCCGTATGCTGGAAAGTGCGTCAGGGAACTAGAGATCATACGCAAGCTCACAAAAGAAGAGCTCGATGAACTTCTTCCGAAAATAGACTAATGTTTCACCTTATAAAATCAATAAAAATGAAAAAGATCTTATTTGTATTAGCAGTGCTTCTCTCTGTCGGTTGTGACAGAGCCCAAGAACTTTCTCCTGCCGTCATCGAGTACACTCATGACACAGGACTACGACACGGCTTCATTACTGAATCTTCGCGCGGAAAAGTCGGAAGAGTCCAAGAGTTCAAGTACAAAGGTCACCAATATATCCAGTTTGATGCCATCGCGTCACACGGCGGCAAATGCGGGATCGTTCATGACCCAGACTGTCCCTGCCACAATGGTTCTGACGAATAATCTGCCGCTATGGAAGTCGCAAAATACTGGGTCATTCAAGACCAGAACGGACACTTTTACCGCATGACCTCGTGCGGAAACTCATTTGACGAAAACTTCTCTAAGGCAAAGCTCTTCACCAGCAAAGGAAGAGCAGAGTCAATAATTAAGCAGATCGCTTGCTGGGCAGAGGCAACCAAAACTACTATGACTGTCCGATCCGTCACCGTAACTTTAGACTAAAAACAAAATCAACAATAATATGAACAAGACAGATGTAAAAAACATTAAAAGTTTGCTCAAGTGGCGTGAATTGTCCCGAAAAGTGAGCAAAGGTGCCGACTACGACACAGCAGGCGAGATCAAATTTGATGTGCTTTCTGGGTACTCAGATGATGAGCTCAATCAGAAAATACAAGAGTTCGAGGAAGCAGAAAAGAGAAAGGCTGCTGACAAGTTCCGCAGTCTCGTTGACGCATTCTTCGAGAAGTGGGGCGACGAAGGCGACAACATGATAGTGCTGAGCGGCACCTATGTTCCAGAGAGAACGACCTGCGAAATGGAAGATCCGGTGAACGACATCGACTGGGACCAGAGCAAGTACAACCAACTGTACCACGCAGTCGGCAGCCAGCAGCCGAGCAACAACTATTTTGCTGTCAGCGACCTTCCAGCAGCGGAGAGAGAAGAGAGAAGAAAGCTGTGGGATCAGTTCTGGACAGACATGGAACCGATCCAGAAAGAGGCAAGAAAGCTCAAGATTCCTACCGCAGAGAAATACTGGGAGGATAACAACGATGCTCTGAATGAATGCTGGTGCGGCGTAATCGGAGTCATGAAAGACTACCGCATCGTCTCTTTCGTCATCCGAGACGACGGCATGCTGTGCGACAAGGAAGGATACGAAACCTTCCACAACTCTGTAATCATACAACTATAAAAATCAATAAAACATGAAAAAATCAACAGCATTAGCAATCATCGTTTTTCTTTTAGCTGCTCTTGCAACAGCATGCATCTGTTCCTCCTGCACAGAAGGTCAGAAAAGAAGTCTTAAAGACATCCAGTCTGACTGGGGAGGAGGCATCGAGCGCACTGCCGTTCTGATGGACTACAACGGCGACACGATCAAGACTTGGCAAGGAAAATTCGACATCCGCGACTCTGGATCGGACAACCAGATCTTCTTTGACTTAGACGGAAAGCGGGTCTGGATCCAAGGCGGAATATTCGTCTCTGAAGAGAACTAGAGACTAGACAGTTTACACACAATCGGGGCGTCTTCCCAACGAAGACGCTCCATTTTTGCATCTATTGCTGTCCCTGTCACGTCAATGCACTGCTTGCTCTTCCAAGATCCGCCCGACAGAGTGTCACATTCTGGTTCCGAAAAGTGAAGCCACAGTCTTCCGTCCGAGTCTCTGGCCACCCATACAGTAATAGTCATGCCGATTGTGTTTAGTTTACTATATAATAAACAACTTTTCAAACATTCTGTTGATTTTTCTAGAGATGACTTATATTATATTGTAACTTCAAAAATAAGAGAAATATGGAAAATATAGTAACAGTAAATGATATAAACAGCCTCAACTCCGAACTGTATGGCGTGACTGCAATGTGTAACAAAAACATCGTGTTAGATCCGTATCTTGCGCACATGCTGTCTCCGAAGTCTTCACTGCGGAAAAGGATCATTACAAGAGTCCGCAAATATGACTTTGACATCTTCTTAGAGGATTACGGCTGCAACCTCCAGAGACCGTATGTATGGGAGACTGTCCAGCAGACAGAGTTCCTTATCTCGCTTCTCCAGGAAAAGCCGATCGAGAGCGTGATCGTCATAAACAAGTCGCTCGACCTTGAGGACAAGAACACTGTTGTCGAAGTCATCGACGGCAAACAGCGTCTTCTCACTATCAAGAAGTTCCTTGATGGCGAGATCGGCATTCATCTTCCAGACAGAGTTCTGTATTACAAAGACTTTGACAAGGATGCAAAAATCTTTTTCACTTCAAGAGTGAACCGGCTCACCGCGACCGTCTACTACGAAGACCCTGAAACGAAGATCTCCGATGCAGACAAAATCAGACTTTTCAACTACTACAACTTCGCTGGCACTCCGCAGACCGCCGAGCACAAGAATCGTCTGAAAGAGCTTCTCGCATAACCGCAGGAAGCTGCCTTAAACGGCGTCGAGCTAGGCTAGCCGAGGGTGAACTCCTCTGAGGCGGCAAACGACCATTCAGCGTCACGTTTGCCGCCTTCTTTGCGCTTTCTCGCTGGCACGTGTATGTAGAACAAAATATCTGTGACTTATTATATATATAATCAAACAATTCTGATGAAAGACATAAAGAGTCTGAAGCCGAGACGGAAGTCACGTTTCAAGCAGGGATATGTTGACACATCATCGCTCAAAAAGCTGTTTGAGTCACAGAAGTCCAAGCCGGTCATATTCAGGAGCTCATACGAGCACAAGTTCATCTGGTGGCTCGAGCGCTCGGCGAGTGTCAGGCGCTGGGGATCGGAACCGATCTGCATAGAGTACAGACTGCCGAACGACGAGAAGGTTCACCATTACTGGCCAGACTATCTTGTTGAGATGGCAGACGGAACTATGGTACTCATAGAAGTGAAACCGCACAACCAGACTGTGCCGCCAGATCCGTGGCTGAATGACCGCGACTCTCTGGCATACAGAACCTATGTCAAAAACTACTGCAAATGGAAGGCGGCAAACGAGTTTTGCAAGAGAAACAATATGCAGTTCAAAATCCTGACAGAGAAGACGATAGAGCGTCTCTGATACCATTTTCTATACATATATAAAGATAATTATGGCAGACAAAGACATAGAGCTCCAGATAGCGGAGCTGAAAAAGAAGATTGCCGAGCTCGAGAAAGAGAAGTCGATACAGAAGAAAGCCGACAAGTCCAAGGACGCAAGAGGAAAGCGCAAAGTCGGCCAAGGGTCCCGCAAGGTGTCGGACAGACTGAAGATAAAGCTGAAGCAGGAAGTCACGCCGAAGTACAAGATGATAGACGACATCAAGAAGTCGCCTCTGTACGGAAAGACTAGTCGAGACGAGCCAGCAAGAAAGTTCATCACAGAGCACGCCAAAGTGCAGCCGAAGAACGCTATCAATCCTGGCCAGCTCATCATGTTCAAGTACTTCACTCCGAAACACGAGGAAGAGCTTGAATACTACGACGCTGCTCCGTGCACCATTTTCTTCGGAACATTCAATTCCAAAGAGGGAAAGCGAGTGCTGGGCTTCAACATACACTATTATCCTCCGAAGATGAGATACCAGATAATGGACAAGATATTCGAGCTGTACAGGCCGATCTACACCAAATATTTCGTTGAAGGAAACCGCAAAGAGATAGACGCATTCGACTACCAGATGCTTGTCAAGCAGCTCCAGCGTGCAAATCTCGCTTTCGGCGTGAGAGAATATATTCCCAGCTTGATCGGAGAGCCGGTGATGATCCCTGCAAACATGTGGCAGGTCGCTGTGTTCACTGAGGGATGGTTCAAGAAAAAGACACGACAGCAGATCATGAAGTTCTGGGAAAAGTGGCTGAACGGAACCAAACGCAACAAGCCGTCGTCAGACGACACGAAGCATCCGAAGTACAAGTCACGTGGCAAGAAGTAAATTTTTGCCACGGTTTTGAATATATTTGAATGATTATTCACTAATTTCACAGAAAGATGAAAAAGCTGCGCATAAAAATCGCAAAATTCTTCAATCCAGATCTGAAGACTCCAATCTCTTGTTCCGAGAGGTCAGTTATACAGACGGCTCTAGCTCTCATGCAATGCGAAGACACTCGCCTCTTGATTCACCCGAACAGAGAGAAGTTCTACATTGAGTCCGCAGACGACCAGCTCACCCTGATCGGCTGTGTGTATCCGGCAAGCGTTCTAGTCGCTAACCACAAGTTCAGGACAGACGTTCCGTTTTCTAAGCGCGCGATGAATCTGCTTCACAGCAAGTTCATAGAGTACACAGAAGACAAACGAGATGCGCTAGAGGCAATGGTAAACGAGAACACTGAGCTGTCACTCCGAAAGGCATACGAGATCGCCAAAGAGATCGTAAGCACACGCAAAATTGAGTAAATGACACATTTATAGGATTATACTGCCCGAGATTTTCTCGGGCATTTTTGTTGACAAATCGAGATGCGCATGTCGTTAAGATGCCACCCTGGTGGCACATATTACACTGTAAACATAAGTCTAACCCCTTAAATATCGAAGATATGGCAAAGAAGATCCTCACCCCCGAACAACAAGCCGCCCGCAAAGCTCGTGCTGCCGCACGCCGCGCCGCAAGAAAGGCCGCAAGACAGGCCGCCAACGAAGCTCGTCTGGCACCAAGAGAAAAGAAGGAGCGCAAACCACGCACACGCAAGGCCACTGATGCACCGGCAATGGCTGAGGGGATCGTTCTTTTCCGCAATCTCGACTCGCTCATGAACTTCCAGTTCCACCGCTTTGCTGCCAGCGACGACCGCAAGATGGTCTATTACATGACAAAGAGCCCGGACGGAGCTGTCATGAACGGCTCGCTCTGCACGATCGGCGAAGACGACCGCATCTGCGAGTCTGAGCTCTCAAAGCTCGAGGCAATCTCCAATCTGGACGGGTTCATCGGATTCGTGAAAGAATCATGAACCTGTCGTTAAGATCGCCTAATCTGGCACATTGTTAAGATGCCGCATCGGCGGCATATATTACATCATCAATCAATAAGTCTAACCTATAAAATACAGATAATATGGCAAAAAGAATCCTCACCGAAGCGCAAAAGGAAGCGAGAAGAGCAAGAGCCAAGAAGCGTCGAGAAGCACGCAAAGCAGCCGCTGCTGCAGGTACACCGATCGAAAAGAAGCCCCGCGCCAAAAAGACCAAAGACCCCAAGCAAGTCGATGTGCTGCCAGATGTGCTCAAACAGGTCACATCGGCCACCACAGAAGACGACTTGATCGCTCCTCGCAAAGCCAAAAAGAGCCGCAAGACTGTCAAGACAGACGTCGAGGAAATCGCCGAGCAAAAGAATGTCACCATGTTCGCTAGTCTAGATTCAGTCAAAGAACACTGCTTCGACACATGGGGCGACAGCGACGAATACAAGAACGTCAACTATATGGTGAAGACTCCGACCGGCAAGAATATCATGCGCGGTCTGTTCTGCAAGATCGACAACAAAGGCCGTATCGCCAAGGAAGAATACAACAAACTAGAGAAGGTCCAGCAGGAGGCAGGGTTCCTCGGTTTCGTGAGAGACAGACGCACTGCATAAAACAGTCAATAACGAATCATATTTGATTATATTAGCATAAACAATCTATATATGAAGCCAAAGAAAGCGTTGATCATACTGCCTGACATTCACGGGCGCGACTTCTGGAAAGTCATTCACCAGTTTCCAGACGTTCCAGTGATCTTCCTCGGCGACTACCTTGATCCGTATCCGTTCGAGGCACCTGCCGTTCCTGGAGCTGCTGGAGTGACAGAAGACTCTGCTATAGACAACTTCAAAGACATTATCGCTGCTGTTCGCCAAAGAGACAATGTGACTATGCTGCTTGGCAACCACGACATGACATACGAGATCGGAAAGAAAATTTGCGAGTGCCGTACTATATATAAAAGATATGATGAGTGTCGCAAGCTTTTTTGGGACAATTCCGATTTGTTCACCATTGCAAAGAGAATGGACATCGGTGGCAAAGAATTCCTGTTCACTCATGCTGGAATCACGCCGGAATTCAACCGAGTCATGAACAGCATACCGGTCGTTCTCGGTACTTTAGACGATGTTCTCCGGAAAGACGAGGAACTGAACATTGACCACAAAAAGCACTGGGACAAGTTCTGCAGAGCGCTCGGAATGGTGTCACACTACAGAGGTGGATGGGATGAAATCGGCAGTCTAGTCTGGGCAGACATTCATGAGCACGTGAGTTCTTCGTCTGATGAGAAAACTGACATTATTCAAGTGTTCGGTCACACGCTTTGCAAAGAACCGATCCACACAAAGAACAATTCATACGAATTTTATATGCTTGACAGTCGCGAGCCGTTCTATATGGACAACAAAGGAGAGATCCGCCGTTGGGATGACTCAGTAGTCGAGCTGAAGACATATTAACAATAAATCAAAGTCTAATCAAAAATTTCAAAGACATGAAAGACCTCAAAGAAACCCCGTTCACAAAAGACTTGATGCGCAACTTCAAACAACTGAAGGAATCCCGCGCAGAATCGGTAGCAGAAGATCTGGAGATCCTCTACAAACGCAAAATCGAAGACCTCTGCCACAAGATCCGTTCATACGATCGCGACCGCGAGAACATCATCTTGGATCTGTCCCCGACTTCCATCACTTCCGCAGCAGTAGTTCCCAGCGATTTCAAACCCGAGAACTTCCTCCGCAAGGATGTCGAGATCGGCATCAACCGCCGTTCTGCCGTCATCGAGCTGGAGATCGTGGTCTCACGATACAACGAGCTCTTCGGCGAGTACGAGGACATGGCATCCGTCAACAAATGGATGAAGGGCGAGACTGTCGCTGAGACAGATGTCATCAACGAAACTGAGGAGGAATAAGCTATGGGTGGCGGTTCTTATTCATTTTCATTTGCAAAAGAGAGAGCTGAGGCTAGAGCCACTCGGTCTATTTCTCAGAACTTCACCTCTCGCAAAATGGATTCTGAGATGTTCCTCGGAGACAAGATTCGCGAATCACGCGACTCTGAGGAACATCCGCAGAGCTTCCCGATCATCATCGCGCTCGACGTGACAGGCAGCATGGGAAGCATCCCGCAGGACCTCATCACGAACAGTCTGCCGAAGATCATGAAAAAGATCATGGACGAAGGAGTCCAGGATCCTCAAGTCCTGTTCCTCGGAATCGGCGACCACTACTATGATGAAGCTCCAGTGCAAGTCGGCCAGTTCGAGTCATCAGATGAGCTGATGGAGAAGTGGCTGATGAAGACTTGGATCGAAGGCGGCGGAGGGCCCAATGAAGGGGAATCTTATTTCCTTGCTTGGTACATCGCTGCTCGACACACTGTCACTGACGCTTGGGACAAGCGAAAGAAGAAAGGGGTTCTCATCACAATCGGAGATGAGCCTACACTGAACAGCATCACGAAGAATGATCTCAAGAAGCTCGGATTCACTGAGCAGTCTGAGATCACAGCAGAACAGATGCTAGCAGAGGCAAGAGAGAAGTGGTCAGTATACCACATCAATGTGAAAGACTATGCTGGCAGCAGATATGTTACACGAAACACATGGTCAAAACTGCTCGGCCAGAATCTAGTCGAGACACAGACCACAGATGGCTCAGATGTAGACAAGATCATCTCTGGTATCGTCATAACTGAATACAAAGGCGAGTCTGGCGAAGTCGAGAATCACGAGCCAGAGCACGCTACTCAAACAGCATCTGACACTCCGCTGCCAGAGATAGAAGTCAATCCGTTCTTATAACACATAAAACTCAGAAAAAAATGGAAGTGAAGATAGTTCTCGGTATGGCCTTCGGAGACGAAGGGAAAGGCGTTACTGTCCAGAGCCTTGTGCGAGATGCACAGAATGCTGGCAAAAGAGTCGCAGTCGTTCGTTTCTCAGGCGGGCCGCAGGCTGCTCACACCATAATCAATGACGGCAAGAAGCACGTCTGCTCGACTTACGGCGCGGGCGTGCTTCTGGGAGCCGACACTTTTCTAACACCTGATGTGTATTTTGATCCGTACTGCGCGAATCAAGAGCGGCTAGCGCTCGAAAAGATCGGAATCGAAGAGCCCAAAATTCTGATCCCTCACGGAATCAGAACAATAACTCCCTGGGATGTATTATACGACAAAAGCGATATTATCGTCAGTGCACACGGAACATGCGGCAAAGGCATTCACGCCACATTCGTCAGAACCAACAAACATGTCCCCGAGTCCGTAGCAAAAGAATGGTATGAGAAAAAGTATGGTTTCCGTTCAGAAGAGGCAAAGGAGATGGCTGTAGCATATCGAGATGCTGCATTCGATCTAGGAGAGAACGGTGCTGAGACTTGGTACTGGCAGGATATGCGCAGAGAGCTCAACAACTACGACACGGTCATATTCGAGGGCTCTCAGGGACTGCTTCTTGATATGGACAAAGGCTTCTTTCCGCATGTCACTCCATCACACACCGGACTTGACAACATACCGACAGAGTTCTTATACGATTCCGAAGTCTATTTGGTAACACGCACTTACACAACACGGCACGGCAACGGGTGGAACCCGAGAGGAACAGGTCCAGTGAAGCACATCGAAGCTCAGAAAGACATCGAGACAAACGTACACAACGAATTCCAAGGAGAATTCAAGACCGGTGCGCTAGATATTCCGATGCTGAGCGCTGCTTGGAACCGTCACTGTCTAGATGTGTGGCAGAAAAAGTATAGGACGAGATACAATCTCGTCATCACTCACGCTGACGCATTTCCGAAGTACGGAGGCGAGGACAAAGCAGTCCAGATCGTATACTCAGAGGATCCTTGGATCGGTTCTGAAGCACATGTGAATCTCAAGTACATTCTGACTCCCAAGGACGCTCTGCTTCGGTTGCCGTTCTGCAACAGAATCAACAGACTGTTTGCTAACACTGATCCGAGAGGCAACATGTTCGAAATAGACCCCGTAAAAGAACTGTAGAATTCTATATATTAAATTATGTTATACGAAAGAATAGACAAAGAGATACACGACGCAGCGGTGAATGACGACCGCTTCGCGCTAGAGACACTGAGACTCATCAAGGCTGAGTTCCTCAAATACAATGCGTCAAAAGAGGCCTTAAAAACGCCGATCTGTGACACCGTTGAAATAACCATTATGCAAAAGATGGTAAAGCAAAGAAAGGAGTCTGCAGAGCTTTATCACAAAGGTGGCCGTGCAGATCTTGCTGATAAGGAGGAGGCAGAAGCCAACTTCATCAGCAGATTCTTGCCTGCACCGGTAACCGATGAAATGCTCAATGCAGCAGTGAATCAAGCATTTTTCGATGGTATCATGCCTGTAAAGAAGAATATGGGTCTTATTATCAAGACTGTCAAAGAAAAATATCCGACCGCAGACGGAAAGACTCTTGCTGCGATCGTGTCAGCTAAGCTTACGTAAAAGCTGTCCTGACTGGTGGAGGGAAGTTTAACAAATTAAAAACAATTCTTTATGAAGACACAAACTTACACAAAGATCAACACACTTTATCGCAGATTCATGAATCTCGGCAAAGTAGAGCTTCCCGACAAGCGTTGGATGAAGTTCCAGAACAAAATCATTCTTGACCAGTTCACAGATCCCGCGACACAATATCTTCGGAATTGCGAGTGGGAGTGCTTCTCGAAAATCGACGGCACCAACACCAAGATTGTGTTCCTCCCGTCAACAGGAGAGTGCTTCTTCGGTGGAAAAACCGACAATGCAGAGCTCGGACAGCACAACAAGATTATGCCGCAGATTGTCGAGCGGATCACTCCGCTGCTGCGGAAAATGTTTCCGCCCGAGACTGCTAAGTTCACACCTGTCATGAATGATAAGCAGCAGATCCAGTATTTTCACGAAGACGGGTGCGAAGTCAGCGACATCAACAGCGAGTTGAAAGATGGTTTCAGACGCTTCGGAGTCGAGCTTGAAGAGTCCCCAGTCTACATCTACGGCGAACTGTACGGGCCAGGCGTCCAGAAAGGCGGCCATTACGGAGACACTCTGCGCTTCGCAGTGTTCGACATCTGCCAGCAGGGCTGGTTCGTTCCAATCGGAATGCTGACCGAGATGTGCAACAACCTCGGACTAGACATGGTACCGTATATTGGGAAAATGACGCTGAAAGAGGCAGAGTCAATGGTCATTCACGGCTTCAAGACTATGGTCGAGAATGCAAAAGACAAAGACTACATCGAAGAGGGAATCGTTGCTCGCCCTGTCGTTCCAGTGAAAGACACAAGAGGAAAGCGCATGATCGTCAAGATCAAGCACTGTGACTATGCAGACCTGAACAAGGCGGTCACGGAAGTCGGGCCCGAGGAGTATCACGCTTTCTGCGACTGGTACTTTGCTCACCAAGACGAGATCGAGGCTGCTGGAAAACAGTCTGAATAGCCTCGTTTCCGGCGCTTAAAACAGAGACAGTGAACAACGCTGTCTCTTTTTTGTATATTATATATGAAAATTAAATTTGAACAATTATGGCATGGGGAACAACTGCTAAGGCGGAGATCTATTTTGACCGCCAGACATACAATACAAAAGACGAAGTGTACTCTAGAATGGATGAGGTGGAGGACCAGATCAAGTTCGTAGAGTCGAAGATCGGAATGCTTATTGCTGGAAACCCGAGAGAGCTTCTGAACACAAAGGACCGCGAAGGCTATGATCTTGACACAGTGGATGTAGTGGTCCGCCAGTCTGATGAGATTCTCGAATGGTACAGGGATCTCATAGTCGAGAAGTACAAGCTTGGGCTCTTGCTAGATTCATTTGACACTAGAGATGGAGAATTTGTAAAGAAAGAACCAAAGATTCCATGCGACCCAGGGATGCCGTTCGATTCTCTCCCATAACGGCCGCAAACGGCCTAAATTTTAGTTTTAGGATGTGTCCTGGCATAAACCCTAAGACGAGAGGGCACAAGGCCTTAAACGTCAAATTTGCCGCCTTCTCGACCGTCGTTGAAAAAGCGGCATTATTGCATATAATGTAATGTAACTTAAAATCGAATAGCAATGAGACAGCCGAGGGAGATATACAGCACTGGAACACGAGTGAGAAAGCTATCAGGCAAGCCGTTCAAAAGCGGATCGCTGCTCAACACTGTCAAGACTGTCACTGAGCATCCAAACAAAATAGATCCAGATACAAACACTGGCGTAGCAGCATACACATTCTTAGAAGACGAAAGCATTGTGGAAGCCGCTGCAGTAATTAAAATCGAATAGCAATGAACAGAATCAAAATAATAATTGAAGACTGGAAATTTGACATCAAGATGTGGTGGCAGCGCAAAACACGTGGCTGGTCAGACTTGGAACTGTGGAACTTAGATGACACTGTGTCTAAGTGGATTGTTCCGCGACTGAAAGCCTTCCGAGCACAGACGATTGGATGCCCGCCAGATATGGAGTTTATCGACTGGCAGCTTGAGATCAGCGAGATGATCTTCGGGTTCGAGTTTGACGGCCCTGAATGGTACGAGAAGAATGTACACCACGCAAAGGATCCTGCCAAGAAAGAAGAAAAGAAAAGAGAGTTCGAGGTCTTGTGCAAGCATGCCGAAGAAGGCAGAATACTGTTTGCCAAGCGGTTTAATCATCTGTGGTGGTAGTCGTTGATGAACTTCGTTAAGAATCGTGTTGACAGGCATATATTACATTGTCTAACCAATAAAAATCCACGATTATGTCAGAATTGAATCTTGATAAGCTTTACAACATCATCAGCAACCTTGTCACACGCGAAGAGTTCGACGCTGCGCTCGGGCACAATCCGACACGCTGCTTTGTTCCATTCATTTCAAAGCACACTGAGAAGATGACTCTTGAACAACTCAGACAGATAACGGGCGGAGAATGGAACAATATGGCAGTTGAAGGCATTCCTCATGTGTCTTGGGACAATGGCTGCTGGAAAGATCTGTACAGGGCTTATGTGAATAGCCACAACTGGAAAGAACGCAACTACAAGGACAAGTGGAATGAGACTTGGTACTACCACATTGTCACTACTTGGGAGGGAACTGGCGAAGACGATGGAATTGTGATTGTCGAAGACCACCGCTCGCCGATCTCTTTCAGCTCTGGAGGACGCACCACATACAGCTACAGCATCAAGAAGATCTCCGAGATTGATCCAGAGCCTACACACATCGTGATTGCTGTCTCTGTCAACCGTGGAAATGCTTGTCTGTTCAACCAGTTCGCTGGCACACAAGAGCAGTGTGAAGACTGGGCAGCTGAGATTCACCGGAGAACCAGAGACAACGGAATCTACACTCGGATGTTCCCTATTGCCTAACCAAACCGATATACTGAACGCCCTGAACGGTGCGTTCTTCTTGTATATTTTAATTCAAAATATATTTTATATGGTAGAGATACGAAACGCGAGAGTATATAACCTCAGGGAAGCAGTGTTGGCATCCGGCAATGCCATGAGAACAGAGCCGATAATGAACAATTTAGCATACCATGACTATGAAGCAGTATTCAATTCAAGTCTAGAACGGTGTGAAAGACTCGCCAAACTCGGAGGAGGCACTGGACACTCCAACTTCCGCACTGGCATTCTTGTCACCTTCGATCTGAAGTACCCGCAGTATATCACCAAGCAAGTCCAGCGCTATCATTTTCTCCAGTATGTGAGCAGCACGTCAATGATGCACTGCATCACAAAGATGGACTTCACGAAATGCTGCAACAGATATGTTTCAGCAAAAGAGATCAAGTTGATGAACGACATGATACATCTCTATAATCTGATGTTCCCTAACCGAGACCAGTTCGATGTGTTCAGCGATCTGAGAAAAGACTATTATGTGTTGCTCGTACAGTACTTCAGCGAACAAGTTGCTCAAAAATCACTCGGTCTGAACACACCCGACGATGTGCTCTATGACTTATACATGCGCATCATCTCGAATTGCCCGATGGGTGCTGAGCTTTGGGTGCACTGCTCTACAAACTACGAACAGCTGGCTACTATCTACAAACAGCGAAAGAACCACAAGCTGAAAGAAGACTGGGGCGAGTTCTGTGCTTGGATCGAGAGTCTTCCGTATGCCGAAGAATTGATCTGCTGCGGGCCAATCAATGACAAACACTAAACAGACTTCAACTATGAAAAGACTTTATCTGAAATACGAAGACGGAGACAAAGAACTCGCCGAAGATATTTTGATCGGCGAAATGGATCCACAATGGCTCATCGACTTCACCCGCGAGAAAATAGCAGAGATGGAGAAGAATGGTGTGACATTTGAAGCTGTACTGGAGCTATACACTGAGTTCAACAAGGTTTACCCAGAGGATCACTTTTTGCCAATACAGGAGGTTGGCACATACAACATTGACGACATCGAGCCATTTGCAAATGAAGTTTCGATTATCTGGCCAGAAGAAGCAAAGAACACGATGGTAACTACATTCTATCTTGAATAAATACAACAAAAAGATATATGATAGACGAGTTCATTGTGATAATTTTAGCAATGCTAGGTTGCATCAGTCTGGGTGTTCTTCTCGGATGGTCTTTTTGGGGAAAAGATATGAAGTATTACAAATGCTTGTCTGAACACTATAAACACTTGTGTGAGGATTATAATCTAATTCCGGACTACTCTGCGGAATAAAGCTGTTGAAAAAGAGAGCTAAAAATGCAATGAATAAGATTATTAGAAAAGAAACTAAAAAGACTAACCGTAGTTTAACATTTCAGGAATTGCGGGAAAAGATCGCTTATATACATTATGTAGTTTGCAGGAAAATGACTTGGAAAGAATACCGCCGAATCAATAAATTTTGAATGAAATGGAAATACTAAAACACGGAAACACTGTAATGCGCGACAGATGCCCAATGTGTGGATGCGAATTCATATATCAAAAGCATGATATATCGTCTTCATACGACAGAATTAACGCTTATGAAAGTGAACTAGAATACACATATATTACATGTCCGGAATGTGGTGAAATGATAATAATCGATGATTTTCGAAACAAATGACAACAACTAAAGAAGTTACCTGCCGATATGGCATCACTTATGAGGTAACATTCTCGGGCACACGAGGAGCGTTATACCGCTCATTCGACCATCTCACTCGCTGCTGTTGTTTCTGCTGCTATAATAAAGAATGCACCGAGCCGAGAGACGAGAGGATTCCGGACTGCGGTTACATCTGCGGGATCTATGGTATGAAAGATCACCCTTGCGAAAAAAGAATAAAACTTATATAATACAACAATGAACTATAAAACTGAACTTGAAGCAGTCGTGAGCTGGCTGAACAGTCACTATAATCAAGAATCCGATGACTACAGTATATTCAATGGCGCTAAGCCTGGAGTTGTCAGATACAACGACAATATTGCAATTTCTCTTTGGGGCTGCGGCGCTGTAGTGTGCATAGTAGATCATCTATACTTTATCGGAGAAGACGACGGACACTGGTTTTTAAGAGAAGCAAAAGAAATTGCCGAAAAACTACCACGAAACTTCTATGGCTTTGAGACATCATTTTCTATCGGGTGGACAGAAAGCTTCACTAATGCGCTGAACGCACTCAATGAATATGTCAAAGAGAACGGGATCCCGGTGTACTATGCTAAGGACCTGTCATACAACATTGGCGGGATCGATCTCACCGATCTCTTTTCAGAGGAATAACTATATAACGGTCGAGAAGGCGGTTGCGGCGACGCTGATGGGCCGAACGCCCATCCGCTGGTATAAACCCTCAGCTTTGTCCCAACGACGCCGTTTTGGCCTGTCTGCAATGATAAAAATTTTTTTTGAGATTTTTCTTTACAAGTTCGTTAACTGATCGAGATCTGGCTTATATTACACTGTAATCAATTAATAATCACCTTAAAAACCCAAAAGATATGAAAAAGACTTTCATCAACCCCGCAACCGCAACCAAGTCCGCTAACACAAAAGCCGCTAAGGCTGCACCCAAGGCCGCTACCAAGGCCGAGAAGACCTCCAAGACTGAGGCCACCAAGGCCGAGAAGACCGCCAAGACTGAAGCTGCTCCCAAGACTGTCGAGCTTCCTGATCCCGCCAAGATGACCAAGGACGACTACAAGAAAGTTTCCCGTAAGATGCGCCGCCTGCGTCGTGCAGGAAAGACCGAAGAGGCCGCTAAACTGACTAAGATCGTCGAGGCCGCCAAGAAGAACCTCGGAATCGGCGAAAAAGCCGAGAAGGCTCCCAAGGCTGAGAAAGCACCCAAGGCCGACAAGACAGCCAAGGCAGCAACCAAGGCTGAGAAAGCAACCAAGGTTGAAAAGGAAACCAAGAAAGGCTCCTCCAAGCGCATCTTTCCCAACGCCGACGACGGCAACACTCCCTCATTCGCCAACGGCGGCCTCCAACGTAATTTGATGACCTTCCCCGCGTAAGCGATATAATACACAACACTGCCGGCCGATTGGCCGGCTTTTTTTGTTGAAAAAAGTCGTTAAGATCGGAACGCACTGGAACATCGTTAAGATGCCACCCATGTGGCACATATTACACTGTCTGACCGATAAACCTTTTGATATGAACAACCGAAACACAAATACCGATCCAGTCACACGTGCACCAGAGAATCCGGTAAGAAAAATCTATCTTGCAGGATCTATGGCAGAAGAGAATCGTCCGTACATCTCTTCGGCAGCAGATATATTGCGCAAGCGGGGGTTCGAGGTCTATGTGCCGATGGAACACGAAATTCCCAACGCGTGGGACTACCCGAACGAAGAGTGGGGCTTGATGGTGTTCACTGAGGACGTCACAGCTATCGAGCAAGCAGATGCCGTCGTTGTCTTGAACTTCGGCTGTAAGAAGAACTCTACTGGGAGCGCTTGGGAGGCAGGATTCGCGTACGGCCGAGGCATCCGAATCATAGTCTGTGATCTGATCTTCCACGACGACGAGCACACCTCGCTGATGATCGAGAACGGCAGGTATGCGACAGTCGAGGCCCTGACAGGACTGAACGACTACGACTTCGAGACCATGCCGATGACTAGAACTATCCACGAGCAATCGTGACAATTCATATTCTTATTGGGGTTACTGAGACCGGACTTTTGTCCGGTCTTTTTTGTATACTGTGTATGAATATTCTATATATTAAGAAAAATATCATCCTATAATGGCAATGATAGACATAGACACTACAACAGAAGAGATGGCGAAAATGGCTAAAGAGTGTGCTGACTCTGCAAGAAAAGACTCCCGCGTGGATCACCCGTCTCACTACACGTGGCTGAAAGACAAGTGCGGTATTGAGGTGATCGAGATAACTAGGCATCTAGACTTTGATCTCGGAAATGCTGTGAAGTACATACTGCGTGCTGGACACAAGTCTGAAGAGGGGCTGAACGATGCAGAAAAGACTATCGAGGATCTGCAGAAAGCGATCTGGTACCTGAATGATGAAATAAATTTAATCAAAAACTTCTGATATATGAAAAGTTTTTATGGACTTACGCAAAGCGTCTACAACGGAACGGTGCTTATGCGCCAGGAGACATCGTCTTACACTACTGCCGAGCTCCGAGACATCGTTAGACAGCACCTTGAGAATCAGAACAATACCTTGCCAGACGGATGGACGGTGCATTACAACGAGTTCAAGTCTGAGGTTTACGAGCACACCTCCGAGGTGCCAGTATTAAACATAAAAGAGCAATGGCCCCTGAAATAGAATCTGCTGTCAAGTTTGAACTCGGACTGTGGAGAGATCACAAGTACAATGACGGCGACATCATTATAGCGTGGATGAAGAAGCTACAGAAGTTCCATGTGTTCCAGTATTGGAAGCCAAGCGAAGACGGCTACGGGCACTTGGTCCATGCGCCGATACCTTCTCCGATGGGCGGCAGCCTGACAATAATAGTTCACAACTTTGTTCCGCTCAATGAACACACTGTGTGGATGCTGAGGGCCGACACGACCGACGAACCAGACCCAACGAATCTAGAAAAGGTACTAGACTTTATAAGAGGACTGTTCTTATAGGTTCGTTAAGATGCTGCATCAGCGGCATATATTATAATGTAAACATAAGTCTAACCCCTAAAATCGAATAATATGAATATCATCCTCAATTTCAGCAACCTCAGATCCGCTCTCCTTTACAAGTACGAGCTTGAAGGCCAGATCTCGGACGGCAAGTACGAGAACGCACGTCCGTATAACCACTGGGAATGGATCAATGACACCGAGATCCGCATTGACGCCAATGCGCCAGAAGGAACCTCCCGCTGGATCCGAAAGACCTACAACCTCAACGAATGGTTCAAGTACATTCACGGAGGCGACAACTGGGCATGCCGTATCATGAACTACGCACGGGCTGGCCTCATGTTTGAGGCTCGTCCAGAACTCTGGGACCTTCTGATGAGCAGATGTAACTATCTGTTCACCAGATTCCCCAATGTGACTTACGACTGCGAGACGCTTACAAGAGAGCTGTTCGACAAGGGAATTGAAGCTGAATGCAAGCGCTGGCAAGACAATATTGAGTACTATACTCAAAGGGGCGAAGAGAAATACCGAAACTCGATCATCTCATCTGAGACGGCAATCGCTGAGCTCCGAGTCGTCCAGGCTGCTGTCACAGATGAGATGATCGAGCGCTACAACGACCCGACTTATACGGAGCGCGAGCTCAAGAGAGACCATGAGTCTATGAAGCGCACTGTGAACACCCCGTTTCCTTTTGACTTCAATCCGAATCCAAAATTGTAATGAACACAACATATTCACTGAACAAAGAAGAAGTGCTCGACCGAGTGAAGTCTCGTCTCGAGCACTTTGAAATCAAGCTAGAAGAAGATGTCCGAGAAGATGAAACCGCATGGACATGCAAAGTTCTCTTCAGAACAGAATTAGTAGGTTTTATAAACTGCATTCATAGGATCGGAATGCAAGACCAGTGGACAGTATTGGGACATCTGAATGGAGTAATATCTTCGTTCTCCACAATAGACTTCGACGAAGCAATCGACTTTTTAATGAGTTAAAACAAGTTAAAATCGACAGAATATGAAAATTATATTGAAGATTCTCAGACGGCTAGCCGCGTTTGTATATGCAGTGACAGTCATTCCTGTTGCGTTTGTAGCAGCATCATGTATCATGGCTGTTCTAGTGCTGTTGATGCCCATAGAGTGGATTCTCAGTGGAGAAGCAGAATACACCGCAAGAGCCTTTTTATTCTTTCTGGCTGACTATACAGGGTACCTTGTTGACATTTTCAAAATAATAACAGGAGACTAAATTATGCAGCACTATTGGGGAGATCAGTGGTTCCGAGAGCACGGAGACCATCTTTATGAAGCAATCAGTTATATAGAAAAGAATCTGCGCAAGCGCGGAATATCTGTTGCCGGCAAGGAGAAGTACGGCACCTATCGAGACGAATATCTGCGATTCTGGGACGGAACTCTGTATCATCTTCTGTTCAGAGGAAGAATGTACATCGGCCCGTACAGACACAGCAAAGTCAAGTGGATCGCTCAGCTGCAAGACTGGTTTCACAATTTTCTTTATTGGCGCATTGACCAAGGCTGGACTTGTAAAATGATGAACGAGACAGACAGAGAGGAAAAGCAAAAGCTGATCCGAGAACGATTTATTGACGAGAACGAGAACTGGCACCCAAGAGGGTTCCAAGGATTGGTGCTCAGAACGAAGTGGTATACGAGGTATCTGAAGAGAAAGGAAGAAGACTACAACAGAGTGTTCCAAGAGGCCTGCAAGAAGTGGCCAGATGTAGTAGACGAACTGATCTGCGACACGGACGGCTTCTCGATGATCCATCCATGCAAATGGGGAGACATTGACGGACAGAAGATCCACGACAAATACTGGAAGCCGGCATCAAAATACGTTGAAATAAAAAATAAAGAACAATAATATGGCATTGATAATAATATCAACTGTTATCGTCATTGTTGTCATAGTCGTGGTAGCCGTTGCAGCTTGGGTTGCTATGGGCTCATGGGTAGCGCTTCTGATAGCTCAGCTTGCCGGACTGATAACAGCAGGAGTGTGTCTGACAGTTTACTTCATAGCAAAGCTGATAATTCAGCGCCGCCAAGAAAAGCGATCTGCGTGCATGAACAGACCGACAGAAAACTAAATTGAATCATTATTATAAAGTAAAAATACATTTGAAACATGGCAACAGGAATGATAGCTCTTCCGATTATCTCTATCGTGTTCACCGTTTTGTTTGTGGCATTTATCCTCGTGAAATACGGCGTTCCTGTCTCGCTGTCCGAGACATATTATATTCTGCCGACAAAACTTGATTGGATGTTCAGCGCTTGGACTGGTCTGTTGGCTCTTCCCATGGGAATATATTGGTTCAGCGTCAGTCCAGACAACTTGAAATGGATTCCCGTGACAGTTGCAATTGCTCTTTTGATGATCGGCGCTGCAGACTGTTACAAGTCTGGCCCGAAGAAAGAATATGCGGCTCGCGGCATAAGCCAGGTTATACAAAAAGGCGATCCGAGAAAAGACGTTAACGCAGGATCAAAAAAGATGAGGTTCATCGAGAGAATCGCGGCTCTATTCCGAGACCTGAAGGAAAAGTTCAACAGAAAAGAATTCTTCAAATATGGACCAGCTAGACTGATCCATTATGCAAACTCCTTGATCGCGATAATTCTCACTACTGTTTATGTTTGCATCACTGGAGGCGCTCCTGCTATTACAGCAACCTGCCTGTGCTATCCGTTCGCAATCACAGCTGGTCTGAAAGTAGACGGCGTTTATAATCCTGACTATTCTGCAGACGTTGACAACAAGGCTTGGATCTTCTTCATGGAGGTTGTGTGTCTCGGATTGATATTTATATTTATATGGAAATAATGGGTGCAAAGATAGACACAAACAAACTTCGTGTCCTGTTTATGGACATAAGAGACCAGATCAGAGACATAGCTCTTGACAAATACCAGACAGACAACTACGCAATGGTGAAGTTCTGCGAGGGAGCAGCAGAAGCGATGGAAATAGTAGAGAAAAAACTGAGCTACCTAGACTCGCTGAATGATCTGACTGAGCCCGTATGTGAAAAAGCTTAAACAAGAGAAGCGCATTTGATATTTTTATAAAACTAAACAGACATGGCAGAAGACTTCTTCAGCAGAATCAAGCAAGCTAAGAATAAATCGGATCAGCCTGGTCCGGTGAATCCTGTTCCGATGGATCCAGTGTCCTGTATCGGACCAAAAACATGGACTAGAGAAGAGCTTGAGGAACACATCAAGTTGCAGGACAAATAACAAAAGAGTCCACGATACGGGATATAGCATCAGACATAATGAAGCGTCTTTGCACACGCGAAGACGGCAATCTTTCTGCTGGAGACTGTGCAAGATGGTGTGTGCAAGCTGCTGTCGCTCTGATGAAATATTCAAAACAAGCAGCCGAAAATGAAGAAAGCATCTGGTCAGAGGACGAATACTGCAACGACTTTCTGTATGAGCCCGGAGACGACTACGACGACTAAAACTGCAGACACTACTAGCACAGCATTAGACACTGGAAAAGAACCCTGTATAGATCCAAACTCAGAATGCAGCAGAATGTGTTGGGACTGCGAATACAACACATGGTGCTGCTTTTCTCCTATGACCGACAAATATTGAACCGTTCAAATAAATAAATATATAAACATGAAAAGAATCAAATTATTTTTTATTGCTGCACTGTTTTCACTGTGCATGATGTTCGCATCATGCAATTTCGGCGGCAATGGAACATCTGGAAACACTGATACGCTGAGCATTGACAGCACAGAACTCGTTATCGATTCTGCAGCAGTCCAAAAAGACACTATGACTCAGTGCTATGCAATCACTAAAGCAGGAACTCAGTGCGAGCGTCTGGTTTTTCCTCCTGACACTTACTGCTTCCAGCACAAAAAGATGCATGAAAAACAATGAACCAGAAGCTTTTTGAGCTCATCTATATAATGATAGTCAGACAGGAGCTCAAGCCGCAGGATGCATACGATATGCTTCGTGACTTTTTCAGACTTACCGAGATCTCTGAGCGAGAGAAAGCCAATGAATTGAAGCCAGAGGTTCATCGGTTGGAACCGTTAGATCTGTCTAAGTGGCCTGGACAAATAATCGACAATCCGTCCTATCCTCTCATTTGCAGTGACGGAATTACATGGACAGGCGGTCCAGTGACAACTACATACACAAACGGCGCTACTGCTGTAACCAGTGCGCATACTATTGCTAGTACCACAGATGACCAGACATCAATAACATGCACAGCTGCTGTTGCAACTGCCGCAGGAGATAAAGAGGACTGATCCGAATTGACTTATGAATGCCGTGGTTTTATTATATATAAAATCATGGCATTTTTGTTGTGGAAATAATGGTGAAGCGATATGAAGAGCAGCCTCTTCGGACATTCGGAAAGATGTATATTGACGGAAAGGAAATATGCGACACTCTAGAAGACACCGACCGTCATCTGGAGGACAGACTGCCAGACATCGAGACACTTCGGAAAGACAAAGTGTATTCCAAGACCGCTATTCCAAGGGGCAGGTACATTGTCGAGAACTATTACTGGGCGAAGCACAAGAACTGGTACCCTTGGATATTGAATGTGCCGGGATTCACTGGAATACTGATACATGGTGGATCTAGTGAGCAGCACACAAGCGGCTGTATTCTAGTCGGAACACGCCAAGGAGACATCCTAGTGAAGTCGTCTGAGAAAATGGCAACAATCAGATCGCTTCTAAAAAAAGCAGAAAGTGCAGAAATAATTGTAAAATGAAGACAATATTAGAATCTATATTAGAAGACACTCGGCCGAGATACAGGACAGGCGGCTGGTCTACAACAGCAGAGGCGATGGCTCACATATCAGACTTGACTGTCAGCATAATATACAAAGGCTGGCGTCCTGACCTGTGCGAAAAGTTCATGAAAAAGAATTACGGTCTGAATACCGCTTGGTCAAAAGAAGATGACGGGCTTGTCATACCTCTGTCTAAAGAGCTTTGCAGAGACGTGACCGATCTGTCCGAGCAATTCGCAACAGCAGTTGCATACTCTGGAATGTGCTGGACTGACTTTGAAATCTAAATATACATATATAATATGAAATCACTGTTTGAATACGTGAACGAGTCAAAGATTCCGAACTGGAAAAAGATATACAAGCAGCTGAACGACAAAGATCGAAGAGAGCTTGATCTCCTTGCATCAGAGGGACCTGGAACAATCAGGACTATGGAAGAAATGGAACAGCTGTTCTGGCGCGGACAGCTCAAAGACAAAATCGAAGAATATTGGGCTCTTGTCAACAGATGGATCGAAGGAATCTGCACTGTCGATGACATAACCTACTCTTACAGCCTTGCAAGAAGCGGAAAGCAGAACAAAATTGAAGTAATTGCAACAGTGTTTTACATGCTGAAAAATATGGTATGGGTATGAAATCAGTACTAGAGTGTATCACAGAAAATTTGCTGAACGGCGAATCTGACACTTGGATCCACATACCAGACAGCAGTTCACCGATACAGGCAAACGACTGGAAGCCAAGCATGGCATCTTTCGAGCACAACGGCTCACATTACAGAGTGAAAGACAAGTGCATGGACATGAACGGCGACAAGCACTTCTACATGGAAAAAATATAATATAAAAATGAAATCTTTGAATGAATATGTGAAGCATGCTTATATAAACGAGAAGCGCTGGCCGCACACAATGCTTGCTGAAGGCAAAGATCCTAAGCAGACTCTGTTCGTGAAGAAGATGGCAAACGGAAGCTGGGAAGTGCACATAGTCACAGCTAGCGAGCTGCCTGAGTTCGTCGCAGAAAACGAGATCCCGCACTCATACAATCTGAAGCCGATGGAATCAAAGACCGTTCTCGGCTGTGGACCAAACAAAGAAGACACTTGGGTGATCTGCAAAATATAAGACAACTATATGGCAAACCTAGAAAAAGCTCTTAAGAAGTGCCTCAAGTGGGAAGGCGGCTACGCTAATGATCCAGACGACACTGGCGGCCCCTCAATGAGAGGCGTTACGATAGCGACTTACAGAGAGTACTGTCGCAGAGTCGGAAAACCTGTTCCGACAGTTAATGATCTGAAGAAAATATCATACGAAGAGATCGTGGACTTGGCAGACAAGCTGTTCTGGTCAAAGATAATGGGAAACCGTATAAAAAACCAGTCAATAGCGAATCTCTGTTTTGACAGTGTATGGGGCAGTGGACTCGGTTATATAAAGGTAATCCAGAGAGTGCTTGGTGTACAAGTGGACGGAATCTTCGGACCGAACACACTAGCCAAGATGAACAACTGGAATCCTCAATCAGATCTGTTTGAAAGGTTGTGGAAGCGCAGAAAGACATATTTCGAAGGCTGCTCTACTGCTTGGAAATATCTCAACGGGTGGATGAACCGCCTGCGCAGCTTCACATTCGAGCCGGAGTTCGAGCAGACAGCACCGTCTGTCGCAGAAGTGTCTGAACCAGACTTCATGCCAGACACAGTCACAGCCAAAACAGACCCTTTCCAGAACAGCTCTGCTGAAGAAAATTCCGCAGAGCCACAACATACTGAAACTCAAGAAGTTGAACAGCCAAAAAGAGGACTTCTGACTATTATAATAGAATTCTTTATGAAACTGTTCCACATAGATATGGCATAGCACTCACGCACTATCGTCATCATTTGAAAAAGCGGCCCTCACTTTTAATAAAGTCTGGACCGCTTTCTTATTATATTCATATTACATATATAACTAGAAACAAAATAGGAAACAATGGCAATTATAAGCGATTACCTATACAGAATACAGGATCTGACAAACAAAAACCTCCAGATCCTGAGCGCTATCAACGAGTCGTTCTCTACAAAGAAGGACCATCTCAGCGTCTCGATCGGAGGCCAGCAGTATGTCATTCCGTCTTTCATCTGTCTAGAGAACAAGATTAACAGTCTGCAGGCAGACTTCGAGGAGCTAGTCAGCATGCCGAAGACTGGAACTGCTACCATCACTACTGACGGCACTACACAGAAGATCCAGATGATGGGCTATTCAAACACTCCAGACGAGCAACACATAACTCCTGTCACTACATTCCTTGCAGAAAAGACCGATGTGTTGAAGGACTTCATGAGTCCGTCTCCTTATATTCACTTGAACCTCAGCGAAGTAGCAGACAACATCAAGACAGTGAATGTGAAAAAGGTTGCAATAAAGAACCCAGATGCTGTCGAAGCGATCCGTCAAGTTGCAGAAGCAGACGGCAGAGTGTCTTGGGGTGCAGTCTACAGAGTGCTTGACTACTGGGAGGAAGACAAGGACTACACTGAATATGACACATTCCGCAGGATGCCAGCAAAGACTAACAATCCGCTCGGCCATTATACAGTAAAGAGAATATGCTCTCAGACTCTAGACAGTGACTTCGAGGAGCACTATACGCTTGAACTGAATGAAGACCTCACTTACACTGTGGAGAACGAGGCAATTGAACAGCAGCTGCAAGTGGGAGACTGGCTAGTCGGGAACGGCGATCGTGTGAAATTCCAAGTAGAATCAGTGCAGCCAGCGAACAGGACAGTCCAAGTGAAGGTCATGGATGGGGCATATGCTGAGATCCACGACAACACAGGCGAGCCGGAGAAATACACACTCCGTTTTTACAGGAAAGCCGACTACAGTCCGTTCAAATACATCAATGTTCCTCTAGAGGAAGATAAATATGTGTGTGTATTTGCAGCAGCAGTGAATGACGACTTGAATATCCAAGCTCCTTGGGGAGACGGTCTGTTCATCGACACAGACACACTGACAATAGACATTGACGGCCAAGTATACGGATTCCGCGAGTATTATGATTCTTATGTGAACAATCTCGGGGATTCTCTGTTCGGCATATGCTCTATGGTGAAAAACACTCTGAACAACTACACGAAGACCGAATTTGATGCAATAGCTTCCTATAAACCTGTCGTGCCAGAAGACCATTACACTGTCACCCAGATCAACAAGCATCTTGATGACTCGGATTCCATAGAGAACATAAGAAGACTGTATAATCAGAAAGCTGTTTATAAGTCTGAGCTAGAAACTGTCCAGAACTCTATAACTAATGTTACAAAGTTGCTCAGCGAACTGTCATTTGACGACACAACTAACAGCCGAGACAAATATACTGGACAGCTTACTGATCTGAACTCAAAGAAAATAGAACTCACCAATTCTATAGCAGCTGTCTCGCAAGAGATCGCTGAAAGCGCAAACAGCACTGAGCTGCCAGTAGAGAATGCAAAATATCACATTCGCGGATATGCTGACTCTTCTGTCGAAGGAATGCCGAAGATCATAAAACTTGATGTAGAATACAGATACAAGAACAAGAACAAGTTCCAAGGATCTGCTATGACTATAACAGACCAGTTCATCTACTCTGACTGGAACAGACAGACTACATTCGTGGACATGAGACACCCGTCTACTGACGGCTTCACATTTTCGTTCAACTGGGAAGAAGACACATCTAACAAGAATCTGCCTAGCTGGAACCAGATTGACATTCCAATCTCGCAAGGCGAGGTTGTAGACTTCCGAGTCAGGTACACATTCGATCTCGGATGGCCGTTTGTAACTACTGTTTCGCAGTGGTCAGACATAGTTCAAGTTGAATTTCCGACAGAATTCCTAGCAAACATCGATATTCTCAATATAATAGAAGAGAACAACAGTGATATAAAGTCATACCAATTCGACAGCAAATTGCGTTCCGAAGGAATATATGACCATGTTGCTGACGCGGTGAAAGACCAAGACATCACGTATTTCCACAAGGCAGACTATGTAACATCAGGATTCTATACCGACGAGAGAAGAGTGATACCGCTGAGCGACAAGCTCCACAGCATGCACAACGACATCTTGGATCTGAAGTCTGAAGTGTACGGAGTGTCCGACGAGGACCTAGTAGTGACAGTCACAGACTCTAACCAGACTGTCGTGCTGAGACCGTATTCAGACAACGTAATAGAAGTAATAGATTATGTATCTAATCCGAACAAGGATAATATTTTCAATATAGATAATAATTCCTCGTCTGGTTATGCTGGCGACTCCTTCAAAGTTGCATACGAACAGCTGACATTGACAATCTACAACGGCGGCGAGTACAATGCAAAGCTGTTCACTATGTTTCCTGGCCCGTACAAGAGTCTTCTGACTGACAAAGCTCCAAGCAAATTTGATCCGAAGGACTACACTGCTTGCACTTACGACACAAACGGAATGCTAGACTATACAAACGGAGTCTGGATGCAAATGGACAAGATAGACTCGTCATCTAGGCTAGCAGGACAGGCAGGATGCATAGTAGACAACTGTCCGCTTGTAAACACGACTACTACAGAGCTAGAATATGCCAACCCACAGCACTTCAACCAGTTCTTGTACTTCAGAATGAACAATGTCTTCAATGCCGTTCCGTATTATGAAGATCTTGGGACAGGAATATTGCAAGCTGACGGACTTTGCAAAATAGATTCTACTTGCAAAGCTGTGCCTACTGCTTGGAAGCCAAAAGGTCTCACAAATAACGACATATCTGCTGGATCTGGTACACAATATTTCGGAACTCTGTACCCATATCCAGGAGTGCTGAGTAACATCTGTATAGACTCAGATGACACATTCAAAGTGATACGACCGGGAGAAAGCATAAGCATACCGCTCAGCTTCTGGTATTGGTTCTCTTCTAGCGCTTCTGACAAAGGAATGGTAAAAGAGATAGCGTTTGACTTCCGTACTTCGCTGTATCGCGATCCTGTGACATACAGACTGACCGTAAAGACTGGAAACACTGACAAGATATATTCTAAGGTGAGAAGAGACTCTGGATTTGTCGGAAGCAAATACACTGCTTCTGTTACAAAGGTAGCATCCGATGCAAAGTCTAGACTTTCGGATCAGTCTATTACAGCAATGAGCTCAGTTGTAAACGGAGGAAAGAGAAGAAGATAATATGAACATCCAAGAACGATACGAATTCAAGAAAAAGATACAGAGCCGAGAAGTAGACATCAACAACACACAGAACTTCTTCTCGGCCCTGATCAAAGGGTTCATGTGGGACATAAACAGTCACTTGAAAATAAGAGGCGAGCTGATCCCGCACATCATCGTGAACACCGGCGACGACACGATGTACCTCAATGTGAAGGGCTATAACCGAGCAAAAGAGCCGAAAGAAGTCACAAATGAGGATTATGTCTACAGCATGGTGCCGAGAGCAACAATTCAAGTGAACGGAATAAACATCCAGACAGACCAGCTGACTTCTCCGTACTCTTGGGGCGAGTTCAGCATTGACACCGGCAATGAGCTGATGAACATGCGAGGCGAGTTCCGAAGAATGCCATTGAAGATGATTGCTGCTGTAAAGTACTATTTAGATGACTTCACCGATCTACTAGAGTGCGTCCAGCAGATTGTCACGAATCTTGCGTTCATAAAGGACTACAAGATAACATATATGGGACAGACGGTGAACTGTACATACAAGGTGCCAGATTCTCTGCAAGGAGAGCTCATGCTAGAATTTGACGGAGTCACGACAGACTCTAAGAACAGGACTGTCGAAGTCGAGTACGAGATAGAGACCAACATACCCATATATAATGAAAGAACTGTGATGTTCACGGACGAAATGGTAGTTTATCCGACTGGAGTCCAGCATTTCAACAAGATTCAAGTCAGGACAGACGAGCAAACAAAAGAATTGATAGATGAGACTGTCGGAATGCGAGATTAGGCCAGGCACAGTGCTTGAGACAATTGACGAGAACGGAACAATAAAGGCAGCATGCGCAGGGGTGTTTTCAGAAGAGGATGATCCTGAGATGCTTCCTCCCGTATACCCGTTCATGCAGTCTTCGGCAAGCAGCTTCAACCAGCCGCATCCAAACGATCTCATCTGGGTGTGGATATTTCACGACAATCCACAGGAACTGTTCTACACATTCAGGTCTAACACTGCTGCTGAGTCCTCGCAAGTTCTGTCTAAGAAGCCAAAAGACAGCCAGATATTGGCTGCTAGAGATGCAGGATTCTCAAAAAGCCAGCTGTACTACAGCACAGACGACGGGTGGGTGATGCAAAACGACTCTGCGGACATCACTATAGACAAAGACAAGAACATACGCATGACTCGGAATGATCCCCACAGAACAGTAGAGGTGAATGACGACGGCATATCTCTCGGATCGGAGGGCAAATCCGCAGAGCCAGCTGTTTTGGGCGACCAGCTCACCTCAGCGCTGAGAAAGCTGTCCGCTTGTCTGTCTGCTACTGCAGAATCGCTGAAAGGTAATCCGTACACAGCAGAATCTGGTGCCAAGCTAGAGTCTGGCCTCGGAGCTTTCGAGTCTGCTGTAGAGAAAATACTCTCAAAAAATGTAACACTAGACTGATGGAAACAGCACGAAACGGACAAAGATACGAAGAATACTACAGATGGGAGAATATGCGGCATCTCCCGTACAATTATGAACGAGACGGACTGCTGAAGAAGGTTGTGTCTCACAAGATATGGGAGACCGACAATCCAGTGCTGAAGGCAATGCTCAATGTGTGGGAGCGCTCTCTAGTCTGGTGCATGAAAGCAGCAGATGTTCTCTGCCAATACAAAAATTACCTTTGGCTGAACAGATAAGACGGGACTGAATTTGACGCGAGAAGGTTGTTGCGGCGACGCAGGCGAGCTCGATATACCTGGTCCTTAGTGGTTATTCATTTGACAAAGCGATCATGCGTCTAGCGTCAAATTTGCTAAAAGTATATTGATTTATAATAAGTTACAAGCTGAGTCACAACGACTCAGCTTTTTTCGTTGATATTCTAGACGGCCGGCATATATTCAACTGTAACCGATAAAATAAAGGGAATATGGAAATCAACAAGCTCACAGAAAGACTGAAATGGATGCTGAACGATCTAGAGAAGGCACAAAAGGCAGGCATCACAGACGCGAAAATCAAAGCGTTATTCAATCCGAGTCAGGCAAAGCTGGCATATTGGAAGCCAGGTAAGCAAAACAGGATAAAAGAGCTGCCGCTGAATATGGACTACTCTGTTGACATAACCTCTGAGAAAGATACGGTTACGTTGGTAATTCACGAATGTATGAATCTATAATATAAAGAGAATATGAACCCAATGAGTTATACGAGCAAAGACATAAAAGCGCCATACAGGGTGAGAGTGTTCGATCGAGAGAGTTACAACGGCTTGCACATCGGTATAAACCCGAAAAAGAACTTGGCAATAACAATCTGCGCATTTCCGAACGGGATGATCCGCGTGGCAGACTGCAAGAACTGCGTCAGTGAACCTCTCACTCTCTTCGACGCTGTCCGAGTCTTGATCAAGGCTCTAGAGGAAGATGCCGAAGAGCGCAGCAATGAAAACCAGTCAGAGGAAGGAGGTCAACAATGATAACCGCATTCATTCTCGCCATCCTGATAACTGCGTTTGCTCTGTGCATTGCCGTGATCGGAATGGTGTTCGGGCTTCTGTGGAGACTGATTGTATGGATGTTCGATGCAATCATCACGCTTTTCAGAGGCTATTAAACTGAGTATTAACCACTTAAATATAAGAAAAATGTCAAATGAAAAATTATTTGCCATAATTGGCCTGTCAATCTTTCTGTTTTTCTTCACTGTTGCTGCCGCGATCGGCGTTACAAAGAAGGATTCATCAGACACTGACAAAACCGAACAAGAATTGTTCGAAGATCGTTTGAATGCTGTAGAAGCAGAGCTCAAAGAGATCCAAGAGAACAACCGGTTCTGTTCGATCATCGGAGCATACACGATCATCAATGAGAGCGTCACAAAGCCGACAAAAGACAATGTGGCCGCACTGGTCTCCATCTGCGACTGCTGGTACCAGGACATCATAATGGCTCAATACCAATTAGAGTCAGCATGCGGAACATCACAAGTAGCCAAACGAAACAACAATCTCTTCGGAATGCGCAAAGCATTCACTCGGAAGTCTGTCCGGTGCCGTACATTCGACAAAGCAGGCTACGCAGTGTACAACAACTGGCAGCTCAGCGTCATTGACAGGATTTTCTGGGAAGAGCATGAGTTCCACAATATCAAGCCGACTAGAGAGGAATATCTCGCAAAGATCAAACGGATCTACGCTGAAGACACAGAATATATCGGCAAAATCAAACGGATTGCCGAAAGCTACAGAGAATATTTCGGAATAGAATACTGAAAAAAAAATGAAAAACTATCCAAAAATAAGAGACCGACACACTTTGATTCTCTTTCTTTCAAAGATGTCTTCAAACTACAAGGAACATTTCCATGATGACGGGAGCATTGAATTCAGGGAGTTCATCAAACACTTAGAAAAGTACTACAGAGACAATTCTGTGCTCACGAACTTTTATTCATACGAATTGCTCAGAGACGGAGTAAACAAATTTTATATATAGAAAGTTATGAAAAAAGAAGACTATATCAGACAATATTACACGGCCCTCACACTAGCTCAGCGGGCTCATGACCGACAGCTCGACAAAGGAAACATGCCGTATATCATGCACCCGATCCGAGTGTCTGAGCGGTGCAAAACGCCAGAGGCAAAGATCGCTGCTCTTCTGCATGACACATTAGAAGACTCTGAGTTGACTACAAAGGACCTCACTCACAGCGGAATCAGCGCAGAGATCGCTGGCGCAGTGTATATGCTGACACACCAGAAGCACGACACATACGAAGAGTACATCAAGAACTTGTCTGCAAACAAGATCGCTGCAGAGGTAAAGATTGCAGACCTAGAGGACAACATGGACATCACACGCTTGATCGGTCCATTAGAGGACAAAGACTTCCAGCGTCTCCAGAAGTACAAGGCAGCATATGATTATCTGAGATATGCCGAGCACTGAACAGCAGCGCATTGATTCTATATATTAGACAGAATGTTCAAGAACAGTGAAGCAGTGTGTTATTTTTAACTAATCAATACTTATATATGATGAACAGACGAGAAAGGTTAGCAAAACAGCATTCAGAAGAGGTCCAAGAGATCCTCTCAGAATACAGGAAAGCAGTGAATGTGATGGACTCGGTCAAGTACATTGACCAACTAGAAGCGGCATGCAAATTCTGCAGCTCCATCATAACAAAGCACTTCTACAAGAATCGCGGAAACAAGCTCGCCGATCCTGCTTACAAGGCTAAGATGATTTTTGCCGGCAAGATGGGCTACATCAACCGGATCATTGCTATTTTGAACACTATATCTGCAGAACTTGATGCAAAGGCCCAGCAGCTCAGCGAAGAGCTCATGGAAAGACCCAAACAGATCGGCTATCATGACGACACGCTTGTAAAAAAGATGGGAAATATCCGTACAGAAGTGAAAGAATGGGTGAAAAAGAGGGATGAAGATTGTAATAAACAGAATATCACTTATGGACTACCGAGGCTATAATATAAAAGACGAAGACTGGACGTCGCAGCGTGACTGCAGCGGAATCGGAACGGAGACTTGCTTGATCGGCCAGCACAACGGAACTCTCGTGATAGACCACCAGACTCTCTTGAAGATGAAGATCTTGCTGGATATAGTTCAGCGCCAGCTCGTGACAAATGCAAACGGAGAGACTGGCCCGTTCCAGACAGGAATTTTCAAGAACATACGGTACGAAATAACCCCTGGACTTGATGAAGAGGACTGCGCTGTCATGTGGGTGAACTTGTGCTGGGACCGTCCAGAGACCTATGCCGAGCGAATGGAACGGATAGCAAAAGAGAAGGCAGCGATAGACCTAAAAATCAAGCTCGTAGAGATAAAAGCGGAGACTGACAAATACCTGTCTAAAGTGCCAACTGAGGACCTAGTCAAAGAGCTGGAGTCAAGAGGAAAAACAATACAAGACTGATGATTATAAACAAAGTTACTATAAAGAACTTCAAGTCCATCTCAGAACTTGAGTTGGACTTTTCTTCTATGCGTGGACTGTGGGAAATAACTGGCGACGTCGGCAGCGGCAAGACTACTGTCGGCGAAGCCCTGTTGTATGCCCTGTTCGGATCTGTTCGAGACAAGAACAACCGAGAACTGATCCAGTGGGGCCAGAAGCATGCGCTTATCGAGATGGACTGCTTCACTAGAGGCCACACTCTGCATGTGACCAGAGAGATCAATGCGCACGGGTCCAATCCTACTGATGTGCTGGTAGACGGCGAGCCTCTTCAGTTCACAAACAAGCGTGACGCGCAATCTATATTAGAACAAGAATACTACGACGTTCCGAGGCTGTCGCTTGAATTGCTGTGCATAATCACTTTCACTGGATTCAAGTCAATGTCCACTATGTCGTCTTCTGACACGAAGAAGTTCCTGGACCAGTCGTTCTCGTTGAGCGTCATAACCGATCTGTATGATGCTGCTCAGAACGAGCGAAAGGCAGTCAGCGACACGCTCGACAAGACGCAGAGAGAACAGTATGCAGTGTCAAAACAGATCACACAGGTAGAAAAATGGGCGGACACTGATGCCGAAGAGCTGAAGGCAGAGATCAAGTCTAAGACGATCATGTACGACGAAGCAGTCAAGAAAATGAACGCTGCTGCTGCTGAGCGTGACAAGAAAGTCGCCGAGATACGGACTAGGCTCACCGAGCTCCAGCAGAAAATAGCAGCAGTGAAGACGGAGGGAGCACGCAAAAAGAAGGAAATTGACTTTCTCAGCAAAGGAATATGCCCGACCTGCGGGCAGAAGCTAGATGTGTCTTCACTAGATGCTCACAAAGCAGAGCGCGAGAAACTGCTCGCTGAATATAATGAACTCAAGGGAAAAATAGACGCCGAGACTGCCGAGATCACCGAGGAGCAGAGCCGATGGAAGCCCACAATTGACGAGCACAGGTGCAGCGCCGAGGCCGCAAAAGCAGAGAAGGCTCAGCTTACTGAAAAGCTCCGTCAAGTAGAACAGTGCGACACGGAGATCGAGAAGCTGAACGAGGACTTGGCTGCTCTGAGAACTGAAGAGGAGTCACTGAATGCTGAAGTGTCTCAATGGCAGGAGCTTTGCGACTGCCTCGGAGGCGAGATGAGAAGCATAATCCTGCGAGAGTATATTCCGCACATCAACAAGAACATAGAGGCATATATGTCTCAGCTCGGACAGCCGTACTCAGCAGTGATGGACGACCAGTTCAAATGCACTATAACAATCAAGTCAAAGATGATGGAAGTGCCCGTGTCCATGCTGAGCACTGGACAGAAGAAAGTTCTCGACATGGTCATCATCTTGTCTGTTCTCACTGTTCTGATGAACAAAGTCAATTTCAACATCTGCTTCTGCGACGAGCTGCTGAGCAACATGGACCAAGAGCTGAGAGACAAAATGTGCGAGCTTCTGAAGTCTAATCTTAGACCAGGCCAGTCAATGTTCCTGCTGTGTCACGCTCCGTTGAACAAGGAATATATGGACGGAACTATCACTGTAGACTTGCAAGACGGCGAGTCCGTTTACACGTTCGAGTAGTCAATTTTATTATATAATCAGAAAATAACTTTACTTATATATGAAGTCATTATATGAATACTGTGTCAATGAGAACATCTCGGCACAGACAATATTCGAGATCTGCTCTTGGCTAGAGAACACGCCAGAGACACTCCGCCAGATGGAGGCGATCGTGAAGTCTATGGCTAAGAAGAACCCCGAGACAATATCCTTCGAGAAACTTGCGTCTGCATCTACAGTAGACAAGCTGTGCTCTGCTGGCGCTAAGCTTGCTAAGCTTCCGTTGGACACTGCAACTCGCAAGGAGCTGAGAAAGTATGTTGCATCATGCATAATGAGACTATACACTGACGACTCAAAGAGATCCGTCGCTGACTGGAACTCTGGCGACTGGAATTATGCAGATCTAGACTGGTAATATGAAGACTCTGTTTGAATATCTGTCCGAAGCAGCTCCGCCGACTATGGCGCGCTTCACAAAGGACATCCGTCTAGAATTCACTATAGCAAAGTCGTATCATGCTGCTGACAGACAAGACAGACACGATGACGAGGGTCTAGACGAGATCTCGGATGACGAGATACTAGAGACTGTAAGAAAATGTTCTGAACGGATAATAGAAGACATGATAGCCAACAAGATAGACATCGGCGACAGGTTCGTAGTCCAAGACGCATACCAGAGTCCGATGCTGAATATCGTTTGCCAGACGCACAGAGGATCAACAAAAGACGAGATCCGGGTTGACATCGTGACAGTGATCCGAACCGACAAATTCTGGAACACCAAGAAGAACTGGGTCATCAGGATAAAGTAATCATACATTTTGTATATATTTATACAGGGCAGCCGCCTCGGCTGCCCATTTTTTTGTTTTTAATACACATCTTTATGGCAAGCATAGGAAAAGCATTCGGAAAAGCATGGGTCAAGAAGATCGAGAATAACTGGGAAAAGATCTATGTTCTCGTAGATCTTCATGACACTATATTAGAGGGACAGCGGACCGGCCGAGAAAAATGGAAGTGGTATCCACATGCTCTAGAGGCGCTGCAGAAGCTGTCTGACCGAGACGACATCTGCCTTATTCTGTGGACATCTAGCCACAAGAAAAAACTGGCCAAATATCTCTCTAAAATGGCCCAAAACGGCGTCAAATTCGATTACGTGAACAGCAACCCAGAAGTTGGGGCAACAGACATTTTAGACCCGTCTGAGAAGCTTTATTTCAATGTCGGGATAGATGACAAATTCGGATTTGATCCAGAGACCGACTGGAAAGGAGTCTCATTGATCGCTGACCACTTAGACAATTGGGAAAAGTCGTTAAGATAAACTGATCGTGGCAAATATTCATTCAGACACTTATAAATTTTACATATATGGAACTAAAAGGACTGCCGAGAGTCATCGGCAAATACAAGAACGGAAACTACAAGGTGATCCTGCTCTCTGACGGAACTAAGATCCGAAGGACAGACGGAGACGAGTTTATTCCGTCTTTTTCCGAGAACTGTGATGTGAAGATCACAGACAAGTGCGGCATGAACTGTCCGTACTGTTACGAGGGCTGTACCAGAGAGGGAAGACACGGAGAATTGCTCGACTGGAAATGGCTCGAAAGTCTCCATCCGTACACTGAGCTAGCTCTGAACGGAAACGACATGGATCATCCGCAGCTGGAGCAGTTCCTGACAAAGCTGAGAGAAAAGCAGGTCATTCCGAATATCACAGTGCACGTTATGCAGTTCCTTGCAAACCTGCACAAGATCCGTACGCTGCAGGAGAAAGGTCTCATTTTCGGGATCGGAATCTCGCTGAGCGGGGTCGGAGAGATCAACCAGAAGACCGCGATCTTGGCATCCAAGAATCTCAAGAACTGCGTCTTCCACACTATCAACGGCGTGACACTGCCTCATGAGTACGAGATGCTTGCTGAGAATGGGTGCAAGGTGCTGGTTCTCGGCTACAAGAATCTCGGCCGAGGCATAGAGTTCAAGGAAAAACACAATGCCGAGACAAAAGAGCGAATGCAATGGCTCTACGACAATCTAGAGGACCTGTCTAAGCGCTGCAGAGTGCTCAGCTTCGACAATCTGGCTCTAGATCAGCTGGACGTTCACAGACTTCTGACCGACGAGGAATGGGGCCAGTTCTATATGGGCGACGACGGAGGCTTCACATTCTACATGGACTTGGTCGCTGGAACATTCTCTCGCAATTCGCTGTGCCAAGAGCGCTTTCCGATCGAGGACAAGACAATTGACGAGATGTTCCAATTCATTCAAAACAAATACATGAAATAATGGAAAGAATATTAGACATAGAGCTAGCTCCAAAGGAAAAAGAAAGAGCGGACCAGCTCAGAAAGCATCACAAGACACATGGCTATCTCTATATGCTAGAATCTGTCAATGCAGCAGGAGAACAGTGCGTACAGATAATATGGTCACCAACTCATGTAGAGGACTGTGATCCGACAGATCCAGTTGAAATATATAACATAACAGACAATCCAGAATAATATGAAAGTACAAGTCAGACAAGGTGTTTTCGAGACCAATTCCAGTTCGGAACACAGCATTTCGATAGTGAATTCTAAAGACTTTCATGCGTGGAAAGAAGGCAAGATGTATGCCAGACAATTGCAGCAAAGCGACGATGACAAAAACACATGGGGCAACTTCTGGTCGAAACTTGACCATTGGGAGTTCAAAGAGATGACCGCTGATGAGGCGGCAAAAGAGAACAGAAGGCTTTTTGACGAATATATCCAAAAAGAGAAAATGGATATAGAACTTTATCGGAAACACTGGGAGGATGTCAAGACGTGGAAAACTGGCGAAGGTGAATATTTCGAAGACGATGAGTCAAAGTCCAACTGGATAGAAAACCAGAAGCGCAATCTAGAGGAACACTCCAAAAATATCGAAAAACTAGCATTCGAGAATTTCAACGCAACAAGAAAATTCTACAACAATTTTTATATCTCTTACGAAGAATACATTGACGCATTGAAAAACGGCGACTGCTATTCGCCATTCGAGCATACGCAGGGCGATGTGTCTGTGTTCGGAATTTATTTTCATTCATAAAAATAGAATAATATGAAAGTACAAATCCGGCAAGGTGTTTTTGAAACAAACAGTTCTTCTACTCATTCGCTGAGCATCATTTCCAAAGAGAAATCCGATCTTTTGGACAAAGGAGAACTTTATATCAATGGCTATAGTCTTGCGATATACACCAAAGAAGAAGTCGACAGTCGATGGGAGGAATATCAGAAAGAAGATCACTCTTATCCTTATCCTAACAAAGAAGAATTCCGCAAGAAGTATCTGTGTGCATTGACTATGGAAGAATTCGAAGAATTCTGTGAGGACAATTATTATGAGACTTTATGGGAGACTTCTCCTGACGACAAATGGGTAGCTGTGTCTCTTTGGGGAGACAGAAGTTAAACAAATTACAAATCACAAATCACAAATAAATATGAAAATACAAGCAAGAATCAGCGCATTTGAGACGAATTCGTCTACCAATCACACTCTGTGCATAGTGAAACCAGATGGAATTCCAGCTGCTGAGCTCTATGCTTCTGTGCCAGACGAGATCACGATACCGTGCTTCACTGGTGCAGATGCTGTCGAGAGACTCGACGAGATAGAGCGAAACTTGAGCGAGAAGCCAATCAGCAGCCTTCCGTTTGATGTGAAAGTGACGCTGCTTGCAATATCTTTTGCCTTCTCTTATGACACTCACGAATTCATCGGATTTATGCTGCTTATCCAGAATATCCTCGACGAATTCGGAGTAAAATATGAGATAGACTGGAGTGCTATGTTTGACATCACAGACCACAGACAGTACGCATACGGCTTCTGTGAATTGTTCAGCGAACTGTCTGAAGAAGAGGCAAGAGCGTTCATTCTGAGCAGCGACTGCAGGTATGCCGTATGGTGCGATGAGTGCTGCAGTGATATGCCTGACGAATATTCTGCTGTAGTCAATCGTGTAGAGGAGCTCAGAAAAACCGATCCAGACGGATTCTATGTCATTAACGAAAGATGCTGAATAATCCAAAAATATATAAGATATGAAGACGACAGAAGTATTAGAGCAACTGCGGAAAGAAAACGTACGTGTGCCGAGCAGTTGGGCTGTCATGCAGTCTAGCTCTGGCGTGTTCCTCGGATTCTTAGCGCCAGATCACGACAAGAGGGCGAGAGAGATCCGAGACACCGCTAGCATGTTAGCTCAGCGTCTTACCGAGATATACCGGACAGAGCGCGAGGCTGCTGCACAATCTAAGCTGAAGAAAATATGATACAGTTTATCAAACGCTTCAAAACGCTACAGAAGCAAGACAAGTGGCTGAACAGCTGGAAGAGAAAGCTGCTAGAAAAGATCGGCATGTTCAGCTGGGATGTCTTTTCGCCGATTCTGTGCTGTTGTAACATGGACCCGTCGAATACAAATCTTTCTTATATAGAATCACAATACTTCGGCGACGTCATACCGATCTTCAAATGCATGATGGAGCACTACGGAGACGAGGTCAAGGAAGACGGAGAGACAATCGGAACACTTGTCGGAATTCAAGCCACGCAAGAAGACTTCTACTGGATTATCCGAGACAAAGACGACCATACTCAGAACAGATATATTTCATGCTGTGCTGGACTAGAATTCTGACTTTGTTGATTTTTTGGAACTCCAGCATATATTAAAACAAAAATCGTCATGGTAAAGAGAAAGGCGACAGTCAATTTCAAGTACATAAACAATTCATATTGGGATGTCACTGTAGCAGACAGGAAGACCGGAAAGGTTATATACAAATCAGTATCTAAACTCGGAATTCCTGCACTGTCAACATCAGAATCCCGTATAAACACGATGCGGGAAACCATCGGCGATTTAATACATTCAAAAGGATATTACTTCTAAAAACTTGATAATATGAGTGCAATAGTTGACAATTTCAATATTATAGCTGGTCTGCTGCCAGAAAAAGCAGACAAAGACACATTTTGGGTGATCCGGATCATCGGACGCAAGAAAGACAATCCAGATCTTTCTAAGAACAGCAAGTGCTACAAAGCCTACACTGTCCAGAGCAGATCGGAACTGCTGGATCTGTACGGCAAGATCATAGAATGTGCAGTCAAGAACAGAGCAAGAGCGTACTTCAATCCAAACGCAAGATCATGGAGGAAAGTAGCACTCTCAACACTGAAGCGAATAGCAGAATACATTTCGTATGAGAATTATTCTGCGGTTCAGTTTGCAGCAGACAGATGCTTGGATGAGGGAGCTGCTCCTGAAAACAAGAAGAAGTGGATTATCGATATAGACGATCCAGATAAGCAGTATAACCCAGTAGTTAAGGCACTTGGAATAGTGAAGGCAAATATAGTCGCAGAAGTTCCGACAGTGAACGGAATGCACATAATCACCGAGCCGTTCAACCATGAAAATTTTTGGAACATGTGGGAGTCGAACAAGAGAATCGAGCGTCCCGATATAAAGACTAATAATCCCACTCTCCTGTATTACAACCGGATATGGGACAATGAAGAATAGTCGTTGATAAACTATAATTCTGGCACATATTACACTGTCTAACCCACAAAACCCTGTTATTATGGCAAAGAAAATGACCGTTCAGCAATACAAAAAGGCCCTCACTGAGACCCTCATTCCCTTCAAAAAGAAGGAGTTGGAAAGAACTGAGAGGTTTTTAGACAACTACTTCGCTACCTTGCGTTCCTCAACAATGTCCCGAGAAGACAAAGAGGTTGTCTTTGCAAGGTGCGACAATTTCGAGTCAGTGAACGGGAAGACCGTCACCGCCCATGAGTACCGCAGGTATCTTGAAAACGAGATCGCTCGTCTGGAGGCCGAAGCTGCTCCCACTGACCAGAAGTTCTTTAACATGCACCTCTACAGCGACATCAACCCCTATGCATGCGTCAAGGAATTCACTCCCAACAAGGTCGGCGTTGTCCGCATGTTCACTGAGGCTGGACCTGATGCTGACGGAGAGGGACACCAAGACTGGATCTGCACCAAGCCCGCCAACTGGACCGAAGATGACATGATCATCCTCACCCGCCGCAAAAACGGTCTGTTCTATCAAGTCGGCGACAGGAGCTGTCCCTGCACTGTCTCTAAAGAGCCGCTTCACTACTACGACTGGGGATTCTAGACATACACCAGGAAAACAACACAGCCGAGACTTTACTGCCTCGGCTTTTTCATATATTAAAACAATAAAGAACAATAAAGAAGAATAAAACATGAGCTATATCAAAAACGCATTCAAACACCTGTTCAGGGTGATCCGTCACAAGCACTTGGTATTCAAATACTGCTGCATGTTCGGCATACCGTGGCGCGGAATCGTCCACGACCTGTCAAAGTTCCACCCAGTCGAGTTCTTCGAATCGGTGAAGTACTGGTCCGAGTCTGGATCTCCCATCAATGAGGCGAAGAAGCAGAAGGGATATTCCGATGCTTGGTACCACCACAGAGGCCGCAACAGGCACCACTGGGAGTTCTGGGCAGACAATTTCGAGTCGGGAACAAATTGTCCTGTCATGCCTTATGAGTACACCGTTGAGATGCTCTGCGACTGGTTGGCCGCTGGAAAGACATACCACGGGAAAAGCTTCACATATCAAGACGAATTAGACTGGTGGAACAATTTCAAGAGAGATCGAGTGAAGATGCATCCGGCAACAAAAGAATATATCAGCAGGATGCTCGTACTGCTGGCTGCAAAGGAAAGATACAGCAGAAACAATGTGTACAAGTTTCCAGACAACAGCTGGTGGAGAGTAAGATCAAAAGCAGTGTATGTGCAAGCTGGCGCAACTTGGGCACACTTTCAAAGAGAAATAAATTCTTAATACTCTATGGACATCTGCATCACTATCCCGAAAACTGTTACTTGGAATGAATACCAAAAAGAGCTCGCAGTCGTAAAGGACGGAACTGTTGAATTGAATTATCGTGTGTCGTTCAAACCAAATGCTGATACTTTTGATCGCTGTTATCTGTGCCACGACGGCGAGATCAAAGGCTGGATGTACATTACACGAGTTGCACACAGAGAAGGCTTCACATGCACTGTCACCGGCAAATATTGGCCAGAATCTTGGTACGTTGCTCGGGCAGGTTCGTTCCATGAACTGAAGAACAAACCGAAAATCAAAGGTTTCAGAGGGATACGATATGTAAATGAAGAGTTCAGAAGAAAATACAATTTATATGAATAGATTGAAAGCAATAGCAATATCAGACAACCACGGGCTGCTGCCCGAAATAAAAACCCAAGCAGACATTCTCTGTATAGCTGGAGATTTCTCGCCGCTAGAGACACAGATGCACAGTCAAGAGATGGTCTCGTGGGTGAAGAACAAGTTCATTCCTTGGGCAGACAGTCTGCCAGTGACAAACGTGGTTCTAGTCGCCGGCAATCACGACTTCTGCATGGAAGACAAATTTGCTGCACCTGAGATCAAACGGATGTTCAATGAGAACGGCAAGATCTTCTATCTAGAGAACACAATTTTAGACATAGACTCTAAGATCATATACGGATCGCCGAACACAATCGGTCCCAGAGGATGGGCATTTTACGAGAAGCCTCTGGACAGCATCAGGAACAATATGCCGTTCAATGCTGATCTGTGCATCTTCCATCAGCCTCTGCACGACAGTGCAAACGGAACAGTGATGATTCCAGCATCTTGGGAGCTTGATGCACTCTATCCAGACTACGGCAGCAAATTCTTGGACCAGCTGGTTTATGAAAGGTCCCCGAAAATGGTCGTGACTGGTCACGTTCACACAGGCAACCACTCCGTATGCGAAATGCCGAATGCTGTATATCAAGTATCTAAGTTTGCCAATGTGTCACTGCTGAACGAGGACTATGAATTATTCTACGAACCACTTGAATTCGAGATATAAAGGGTTAGACAACACACCATGAAACACAGAGCGGATCTTCAGAACAGATCCGCTCTTTTTTATTATATAACAAATAAGAAAAATTCTATGAGCTGTCTTCTGAAGAGAGTGCTCACATTCAAGGAGCCAGTCACCTTCAAAGAGATCAGAGTGTACGACGATGCACAGCAGGACATCACAGCACAGTGCATGTACAGCTGGTCTGCAGATGGCGTGTGCTGGGTGAACTGGACCGACTGGAAAACATATTCTTCTCTCGCCAGCAGCCTTGAATCCGACTTCTATCTGAGGATTCTTCTTTTCGGATCATTTTGTCGCGTAGCGCTAGACGGACTGACTGTTGACTGCTATTCTATCTGTATATATAATGAGAACCCGTTCGAGATCAGCTTCTGTGACAACGCTGCTCTGTTCAATCCATACGCTGGACTGGACTGCGCGCTTCTGATGCAGCAGCAGATGAGCGACTCTATAATATGCATGTTCGGAATACCTTGCTACTATTTCCGTGTGTTGCCTGACGAAGATTCAGTTGACTACACATTCAAGGAATATGTTCTGCACGCAGTGTCTGATGTGAAGATCGTCAAGCTGATGGTCCAAGACGGACAGATGCCGAGCAGCAATCCTCAAATGAAAGAGTTTGACTTTGACTGGGACAACGACTGGGAGGTAGAGCTCGGAAAGACCGACTTTGCAAGAGCATTCGGCGACACAGCGTTCCCAAAGCAGCGTGACTTCTTATATATACCTATGATGAAGAGAATGTATGAAGTCAATTCTGCGTACGACGAGAAAAACGAGGGCTTCATGTGGCGCAGCGTAACTTGGAAACTCGGACTTGTTAAATATGCCGACAAGACCAACGTTGACCAGAACGAATTCGAGGACCTCATCGATTCCTTTATCGTGAACAAATATGACGATGTGTTCGGAAGAGAAAGAGAAGAGCAGCGCAGACAGTCTGCTGCCGATCAAGCCGAAGAGCCGCTGCATGCTGCTACTAATCTGTACCAGCTGAACATGCAAGACGCAGTGAGAGCATCTGTGACAGCGCATGAGCGCCAGTCTGTCGTAGCTAGACAGATAAACAACGGAAGCATATTGATAGCAAAGAACTTCTACAACTTCCGCGACCGAGACTCTGTTGTCACATACCAGAAGGGATGGTGCGGAGAGTCAGGCGCGCTTTCTCTGCTGTTTTTCACTCCGCAAGCTAGCGTGTCCGCTGTCGGTGAAGACGACACGAACATCATAGTGGCAATAGGAAACAACACTGTGGCATGGTCGGACGGAAAGATCATCTTCAAAGACCTAATTTACAAGTGTGACTTTGATTCATGTTACCTCCTGTGTGCCAGATGGTCGCACAAGAATTTCTCTGCTGAATTAGATATATATAAATTAGAGGCTGATCCAAGAGTCCCGAAATGGAAGCTCCGACCAGAGATGTACAGACTAGAGTGCGTCAGCAGCACCACTACAGCATACGACGACAGATTCTTCTCGGCTGAGAAGGTGCCCGTATCGCTCAGACCGTGGCCGCTGCGCGTAGCTGGCTTTAAGCTGTTTGAGAACGAGATGACCCGCGAAGAGATATTCAAAGAGGGAAACAAGTACACAACAAATAACGAGTCCTGCGTCTTGAACGACTGTGTAAGGCCGTTCGAAGACAGCCACGGCTTCTCGGTGAGATGATAAATCTTCGATAAAAATAAATCTATATATAATGAAGTCATTGATTGAATACATCACCGAATCCGGCAAGAACAGGCGAGTCGGCGGCACATCATACCTAGAGCAAGACCTGTACGACTGCTTGCGCTGCGACATCGAAGAACTGCTAGAAGAAGCATATCTCCAAGATGATGTGAATATCATAGAGCTGTGGGCACACGGATCTCGAATGAGAGGCGACTACAGACCGGACTCTGACATTGACGTTGTCGTGTTCTACGATGGGGACATCAAAGAAGATGCTCTGTTCAATATCCTGAACGACGGTCACGAGCATGGTATAGTATACGGCACAAACAGTATAATAGTTGATCTCAATCCGGTAAAAGTGCGCAACCAGTCAGACATAAACAAGTACAAGCAGAAGTCCGACAAATACGACAAAGAAAAACTTGCGTCCAATGGGAACTGACTAATCGTGTCCGAGAACGCGGAGAAGCTGCCATATTTGAGACGAACGCCCCTTCGCTGGTATAAACCCTAAGCAGACTGGGCTCATGCTCTTCAGCGTCAAATTTGCCGCCTTCTCGACCGTCAACAAAAAGAGGACAGTTTTGCTGTCCTCTTTTCTTTTGTATATATAAAGAATATTATGCTAGCATTACATACGGCAAGCATCTGTCAGACAATCCCTTAGCTCCCTTCACTAAATCAACCAAGAGCAGGAACAGAGCTCCCGCTGAGCTGAGATCCACGCCTTTCTCCGCTTGGTCGGCCTGGATTTTCTTTGCATAGGTCAAAATAGCCTTGAGCATCATCAGCTGCTTGAACACCACGACTTTCCATTTTATAGCTTTTGCGTACATCAGCACCTTTGGTCTGTTAGCAGCTTCGTCGTAGTCTGGATTCTTCTTTCTGCTGTCCCATTCTTTGAACAGAGTCTCGATCTCGGCCTTGTTCTTGAAGGTTGTGTCTATGATCTGTTTTGCTGCGTCGGTCATTTGGGGTACGCCGTCTACTTGACACTCGCTGCACATCGAGTTGATCTCAGAGATCCATTGGTTTGCTTGGTTAGAGTCCCAATAAGACGGATTCTTTTCTTTCCTCTGGCCTAGTTCGCTGTAGATCTTGTTGATGAATGTCATCGCCTTTCCTTCGTTTGCCAGACCGTTCTTAGTAGACAGCTCTATCGTAGCGTTTGCGTGATAGAAGTCCCAAGCTTTCTTTCTGTCTATGTGGTCATCGCTGAGGCTGTTTGACTTCAGAGACAATATTTTGTTAGACTCCTCTTTTCCCCACTTGAATTTGAAGTGGATATAAGCAGTGAGCAGTCCCTCTTTGAAGTCATCGTCTGACTTGTAATATGCATCTTTCCATGGATTGACTTTGAACTCGGTTTCTGATGCTTCCATCGCTTCGTCTGCGGATTCTAGGTTGTAGATCTTGACGTGGCCTATTGCTTTGCTTATCTTCTTCAGCGATATTCCGACGAATTTGTCTCCCTCTGTGTTTTCGCCAGTAGCAGCGCTTGTCCAGTAAGTCACCTCGGCTGGAACGGAATCGGCTGGAACAGCAGAGTCAGTGTTGTCCCATATTGCATAGATGTCTGCTTTCTGCCAGTTGTCTTTGTCTCCACCGCCGTTCAGCTTTTTCACGCCGTTGTCTACACGGTCTGCTAGAATCGACCAGCCAGTTGACACTTTCTCGTCTCTTATTCCTATGCCAGTGTCATGGTGCAAGAAAGTTATTCCAGTTGACGGAAGACTGCTGTGTTCGCTGAGGAAATTGTCAAATGATATGCACTGTGCATAAAATGACTTGAGCCAGTCCTTTGCGGTTTTCTTTTCAGTCGGCGTAGTCTTGGACTCAAAGTCTACTAATTCATTGACTCTTTCTCTGAAGTTGTTTACTTTGCCTCCGATCTCGTCTAGAATACCAGACTCGTTCCCGTCTATCCATTCTTTGATCTCTTCCCACTTTTTGAACTTCTTGTTCTTGTTGAAAAACAAGTCAAAACAGACGCAAGTGAACAGTTCTTGCGTTACTGTGTCTTCAGCAGAGTTTTTGGAGGCCTCGAATATCGGTGCAAGATTCTCGTTGATTACAGCTTCTTTTAGTGATATGTTAGCCATAGTTTACTTTATAATTGGATCGTCTGTGTTGTTCTTGATCGGGTCCCAGCAGTATTTTCTGTCTATTGCATGGATTCGTCTTGGCGACCTTGCAGATTCTCGTTCAGCGTTTCTTTCAATGATTTCATATTATATAGATTTTGTATTTCAATATATGCCGTGTTTTACTTCAATCAACGGTTGAATTTGAGGCTCCCAAGTATTTGATTTACAGGGGCAAACGCGCCGGTGCATTTCATCAGCTTTCCTTTGTATCTGAACACTATTCCCTCAGCAGCATTGATCTTGTTGTCCAAGTTTGCAAGTCGCTCGAGCTGCTGAACTAGCTTTGTCTTGGTTGATTCCTTAGCGGTGCTGTCTGACTTGATGTCTTCGACGGTGTCCTTCAGATTCTGTTCGAGCTCTCTGATGACCTCGTCCGCGTGGCCGTCATTGATGAAGCCTCTAGTGATGGAGATTACCTCGTTGGACATTCTGAGGAACAGATCGTCAAGGTCATTCAGAGTGTATTTAGCGATCTCCTTGCCGTTAGTTTTCTCGATCTTGTCTATCTCGTCTTCGTGTCCGGGGTACATTTTCTTGAGGTCACGAATGTTCACTGCTTTCACTCCGTCAACGACTCTGTCATACAGTATTCCAATCCCAGCATCCGAGTCAAGTGCCCAAGGCGCATTGTCTTTCATCCATCTGCGGAATCTTGCCTGCTTGTAGTCACGGATAGTTCCCCTGTAGCCGAGCTTTTCAGACTTGAAGATCGCATTGCACTGAGCCATATACCATTTCACGAGTTTGTCGGATGCCTTCACTGAGTCCACGATTACCTTCGGAGTGATCTGTGCTCCGTCTACTTTCTCGGTTGCTTTTTCTAGCTTGTCAAGTCCGTTCTTGGTAGTCTCGACATGCTCCCATCCAGTATCAGTGAGCTCGTAGCGCCACAGATCGTGGAACATCACGTTTGATGACACATACGGCATGATGTTGGTGGTGCCAGCCGTCAGACACTCGCAGTTCACAAACACTCTGACTCCGTCTTCTGGATTGAAGAAGCTGAGAGGAAGCTGAGAGAACACCTCTTCGATCTTGCGGCCTGACTCGACAAAAGTCTTTTGCACGCTCGGAGAATCTTTCCATTTGTTCACCATGTCATCTACGGACATTCCTCCTCGCTCGGAGTTCAGATCGCCTTTGTTGCGGACGAACACCACCTGTCCGTGCTCGTTCATAGATGCCTGTATGTTAGTTCCGTCGACCTTCTCAGTCATGTCTTCTATGCGGCCGTTGAAGAGATTGTATATTAATCCTTTGAGTTCGTCGAGCGTCAACTCGTCATAGTCAACGATGTGCTTCATGTGTCCAGAAGCGCCGCCTTCTGAGACTATTTGAAGATTTTCTTTTATATATGATACTAGGTCCATTGTGATTAAGATTTTACTACTTTTGATAATAATAAAAGATTGCGGGAATTACCGTCACAAGTCGAGATCGTTCCTGCCTGCACTTTAGATGTTATCACTTTGAAGCCCTCTTTCTCGAACAAAGACTTCTTCTTCTTTCCCTGAAACAGAATCCTTTTTGTCGGCAAGCAGTCTATTATGTCATACACTTTGAATTTCTCTTTGCCGGGCGCAAGCAGCAAGCCTCTTCCGAGCGACTGTTTGTTGATGATCTCAGACTTGAATGACTCAGCGAATATTCCGTAGTCAATGTTCTTGAAGGTGAGACCTGTGCCAACGCACGCGTATGAAGCGAACAGTATGCAGTTGTTGTGCTCCTCCATAGTCTTCATTATCTCTTTGCGCTTCTTTTCTTTTACGCTTCCTCGGATCAGCATGCAGTTCCGGTCAGGCAGCATCTTCTGTATCTCGCTTTTGAGGAACTCGAGATATTCTGAATGGTGAGCGAACACTATCCAGTTCTTGCACGACTTCTCCATCAAGTTGACCATCACTCTTATTCTCTCAGTTCTGTCAAACATGACCATTTGCTCAAGAACGAGAAGATTGCTTCCGCGACCTTTGCAGAGGTCAATCAGATAGTCCTCGTATTTGCGCTCTGCGGCGTCCATTTTGGCCTTTCTCTGTTCGACTGAGGGTATACTCATTGCGAGTGCTTTCTCCGTCTCTAGCGTCTTCTTTGCCTCCTTTACGGCGAAGGGAAGCGCCTTCTCATGCTGGACAAGAAAGTGACGGTCTTCTTTTGGCAGCAGCTTTTTGTCTGTGTCTTTTTCTTTGTCAGCAACATACGTGCTGCACAGATATTCTCCGTATCTTATATATGAATTGTGGAGCTCTCTGTCCTCTGGATAGTGTATATATATTTGTTCTATTTCAACATCCGCAAGATAGCCTGCGTCTATGAGCTCTTTGGTCGATATGTCTTGGATCACTGGACCCATCAGGGACTGGCAGGCCAAGCTCTCGATTCCGATGTCTGGTATTGTGCCAGAGAACCCGAATCTCAGTTTCACATGCTGCATGAACGGCTGACTGAGTATAGTGTCTATTGACTTGCACTTAGCTTTGTGGCACTCGTCGCACAGCACTACATCAAACTTGTCAAAAAACTTCGGATTGTAGTGTTTTGATCTCCTGCTCACTCGGTTCACTAGAGAAGCCATTGTGCCTATTGTGAGATTTGAGCCCTGCACCAGTTCTGACTTTGCCCACACCGTCTCTGTTTTGAAGAACTCCTTGTAGTCTTTCATGTCGTCATATCCTTGACGAACTAGTGATCTGCTCGGCACGATCATCAGTATGTTGTGAGCTCCAGCGAACTCCATCAGCCAACGGAACACCACATAAGCGATCAAAGTCTTGCCAGATCTTGTAGCAAGCTTTGACATTGACTGTCTGTACTTCAGAATCAGCCAAGCAGCCTCCTTCTGGTACGGGCGCAATTCCAGCGACAGGCCGAGCGAGTCCACCCAATCGGAGAACTTTTCTTTTGACCAGTCGAATGATGTGTATTTGAAGTCCTTGTCGTTGTGTACCCCCTGCATTGCTATTCCCTCCGAGCGGCACCATGTGTATACTTCGTGCCACAGTCCAGAATGGCACCAAAACACTTGACGGCCGTCTTTGTTGAACTTTCTGAGGAAGATCTCAGGCTTCGGTATTCCAGTGAAGCTCGGCAGGAACTTGTGTTTCGGTATCTGGTTGAGGTGCTTCTCAAGCTTTTTCAGCTCTCCGAGGTCGCCTAACATAAACATGTACCTGCGGTCTTTCGGATTTACGGATGCTGTTATCATGCTTTGCTGATTATAGAAGTAGTTGATATTGTTGCCATTCCAGAGATCGGACAGTTCTTCTCGTCTCTCGTGTTGTAAGACACTGTGACTCTGTTCCAGTCTGGCTTTTCTACGATGACGCCGGATGCCTTTATTTTCTGTCCGTCACTCATTGAAAGCCAGAACATTACAGAGTCTCCTAAGTTGTATTGATCCATATATAATATCATTTATATTTCATTACATTATAACATATAAAAAGAGGGACACTTTTGAAGTTGTCCCTCTTTCTGTTTTGACAGCTGAAAAGATTACTTAGAAGCTTTCTTTCCGAGAGCTTTGATCTCAGCGTCGATGTCAATGTCATTCATCGGAAGCAGAGTCATCACGTCGCGGATGACGGCGTTCACATAGTTCTTCGGCAGCTCTTTGGTGTGTTCGAGCGCCAAGAAGTCGAACTGGAGTCTCGTGATGACATCATTCCTGTCGCTTCTCATTCTGAGGTCATTGTAAGCAGCCATAAGCTCGTCATAAGACGGCATTTGCTGCTTTTCCTGAGGAATCTCGGCGATCTGGGCCTGAGTCTCTTCTTTCTTAGATTTTGCCATGTTTTGAAAAAATATTTTTTCTTTTATTTCAGGTACTGAGCCTGAACTTTGGTGATATAGTTCTTCAGAAGGTTCTCGATGAACTGGTCGTTGTTGAATCCAGCCTCCATATACTTGAGCAGAGTGGGGTTGTAGCCGCTCATGAAAATGTTGCCGTAAGCATCAGTCTCTGGAGCAGTCTTGTTGCGAGCGTTGAAGTTCCACCAGACGATCTTGGTCTCGATTCCCCACTTGCGCCATTGTCTCATCAGGGCGTCCTTGTCATTCGCTGATCCCTGGTCAAATTCCATATCGGACATGACTACCAGATACTCTGGAAAGTCTTTCTTTAGATTAGACAGCATTTTCATCACGGCACCGAAATCGGTGTTGCCGCCCCAGTCAGCTCTCGACATCTTTTCGAGCTGTCGGATATACGGCGCATCTTCTAGTTTCACAAGAGCAGGGCGCTGAGAGAAAGTGATGAATGTGCGAGGACAGTAAGTCGAGGTATCAGCAAGATACTTTCCGATGGAGAGAGCTTTGCCGATTGCATCGTCTGACCACATAGACCCGGAAGTGTCCACAATCGGTAGCCAAGATCCGCTGATCTTCTCGAGATTGTCATACACTGCGTCCGGATCGATCTTGCTTCTGTTGCGGTAGATGTCGTAGACATTAGTCACGGAAGTGTTGATCTTGGCAGTTCCTTTCTTCACTGAGTCTACATAGACTTTGAATCTCTCGCCAGTGTCTGATCCGTTCAGGAATCGCTTCCAGTACTTGATAAGAGCAAGAGACGGAACGTGCTCGAAGTTGATCTTGTCGGTGTTCTTCTCAGTCAGGCAGCGCTCTACAGTGTCAGCCTTGACGAATTTTCCGTACTGTTGCTTGTTCATTCCCCACAGCTTTGCGAATGCTCTTGCGACCATCAGATTCTTTGATGAATAGCGAGGTGCCCACTTCTTTGCGAGCTGGTCGTTTGCCTCGATGGCCGGACGGAATTCTGCAGCTGCAGTCTCGATCGGGAACACGTGGAACAGATCATCCCAGCGGCCTGCTGCTACTACAGCAGAGGCAGGACAGCCAGCAAGCTGCATCAGACGACGGCCGAGATCACGACGACCCATTCCGAAGCGCGGGTCTCGCATGAACATAGCGAACACCTTCTCGTACGGGGTGCTTCCGATCATGTCCGGAGTCACAGCGCCGATGTTCTTAGTGTAATACTCTGACTGGAAAAGAAGATCCGCCAGCTTATTGCCAGTGGAATAGTGAGAACGGTCTCCGTTCTCGGTCAGCTTGTTGTTGAATACTGACTCTAATTCTGAAATTTTGAAATTCTCATTCATAGCAATAGTCATTTTTTTGATTCCGTTAATTTATGGTACAGAAGTTTATTTGCTGTACGACTATCATTTTTCCAGAAGCCGGCCAGCTCTTTTTAAGGGGTTTGTTATAAGAACTGAGAGCTTAGCATGAGAACAGTTCCCTGGGCTTCGTGGGCCGAGAAATGAATCGCGGCAGCCGAAGCACATGTCCTGAAGTAATGATCTTTTCAGGTTTGCTGTCTTGGCTTCCTTCTTTTGAATATATCAACTCAATGTTTGAAATTCAGTGCCTCTGGAAGGAATCGAACCTTCATCTGGAGTTTAGGAAACTCCCGTTCTGTCCGTTGAACTACAGAAGCTGTCGCTACAGAAGCTGTCGCCACAGAGGCCTAGTCGGGCGGGAAGGAGTCGAACCTCCCGAACGCTTCTTCTTGGACTGGCCTGTCCAGTCAGAGAATGACTCAGACTTGGCAGCTCTTTATTGAGCTCTATTGCAGCTGTCTTCGCCTGAGTTCTGGTGCTTGCGCCGATTGTCTACAGCTCATTGGACTTTCGGTTCCGCACTTTACGGCTTGTCTCTGAGATCCGTCTCAGAAGCGCCACTGCGTAAGCGGTAGCTAATCCGCCTGTTCAGTCCCCATTATCCGGGTCGCCCGTTATTGTTTCGGCGTGAATTTGTGGTTTCTCGCCAGATATTTGTCGTATTTTATTTTTCCTTGTTTCATCAGATCGCAAGTTCTGAAGTTTATGTCAACTGGACAGTGCTTGCTGCCGACTCTGTAAACCCTCCAAACGCAGTTCATAAACTTCTTTGCAGTCAGACCCTCTGCAACCTCTTTAAGATAATTCCAGTTTGACTGGTTTCTGTTCGACTTCCAATGATTACGACTAGCGCATTCTTTGTATTCAGCGCCCCATACTCGCGTGAAAGTCGCATCAGCAGAGAAAGAAAATGAATTCTCAGCCCACCCGTATAGTGTTCCGTTCTGGTGAATTCCGATAATTGTATATCTTCGGTCTTTGATTTTCGGTTGTTCTTTCATAATCAGTCGTTCTTGAGGTCTCTTCCGCAAACCGGACAGAACCGGATCGGAATGTGGACATGGTGCACTTTTCTGTGGTCGTCTGCGATGTAGACTTCGATCAAAGAGGTCAGTCCGTCATCTCTGTGTCGTCTCCGAGAGATCGGCGTAGGTGGTATGATGCTTGACATCATTTCTACATCATCTAACGGAAAATCAAGAGAGGTGTACTTTGCGTACAACAGTTCTCTGTACTTGTGCCCGTTGGCATCCATCTTGTCTGAGGTCAGAGCCTCGCAGTATTTGCACATGATGATCAGTTTTAGTGTTTGTACCCCCAGCAGGATTCGAACCTGCAACCTGAAACTTAGAAGGTTCCTGCTCTTCCAATTGAGCTATGAGGGCAGTTGTGTTATAATATATGTCATTCATTCGGATTCTTAACGTAGCCTTCGAATTTTCTCTGGCTAGCATTCCTTTCTCGGCAGGTGTCTTCATACAGCCACGGAAGCTTTCTGAGAAGTCCAGATCCAGACTGCAGCGTTTTGCAGATCGCTTCAGCCCATCTGAGAAGAGGGCTAAGACCGACGTACGCGGAGTAAACCGTCCGCTCAGGGTAATATATCATCTGACAAGGAGAAAAGCCCGTATACCTCCGTCTCTGGAGCTTATACGGCTTGATCAGGAATCTTGCGTACGGCCGATTGATGTTTGCGTCGTCGGTATCGCAGAGATAAGCGACCAGTGTTCCGTGATGTATATCGCATTCTACCATTTCCCTGCAGTCGCCGTCCTCGATGTTCATGCAGCTAGTCCAGCTGCGGCCGTATGACATTCCTGCGATGTCGTATGGATGCTTTGACACGATAATGCACAGATCATCGGACATTGACTTCTCCTCTAAGCCCTTTCCGAGACGAGCGGGATCGCTGTTGAACAGATTTATTGCAGGAGCACCGTTCCACTTCACGTCTTCTTTCACAAGTATCTTTCCGATCTTCACTTGGTTCTGGCTGCCATTCTGGTATTCTACAGTGCACACTCCGTGAATGTAATCTATATCGGTTATCCACTTCTTGCCGCCCCACCACATCGTTCTAAGCGTGCTAATCATGTTGTTCCTGAATCTGGGCCAGCCATCATAGTTTCCTGCAGCGCCGATCATGTCCGGAGACGGACACAGATTCGATCCTGTCCACGGAAATATCACTCTGTGACCGTTTCGAGACACTGATCCGTCGTTTGCCAGCGCATATTCTTTCAGTTTCTCAAAGAACTGCTTCTGGTATGCTGCTGCTTTGTCGGTGAGCTTCATGCTCAGATACGGTCTTGCTAATTCTATCGGTATCATCTTTCGTTGAGTTCAAATCGTTCCCTGTATTCTGCGACCATTGCGTCTGCGATGTCGAATGCTGTCCCGGCGATTGTCTCTAGATAAATTGAACCAGTTATGTTCCTGTCCGCTGACATCATTCCGTTCATTGCTGCAACAGCACTGTCTATATAGAGCTTGTACTCTCTGGCACTTAATCGTTCTAAATTGTGTTCGCTTATCATAATTATTGATTATAAATAATGTGAAAGTTCGTTGTCTATGTCACAGACCAGCTGGTCAATGTCTTCTGTGTCGGCATAAATATCGTACAGCATGTCGCGATCAATGGCTCTGTCTATCTGTTCTGGCGTTCCGATCCAGAAGCTGCTTTCTGTATCGACTTCCTCGTATGCTCGATTTGATTCTGGGTCATAGCCGATAGACGCTGCTTCATGAATGTCAATGTCTTCGATCTCGACGCTGAAGTCAGAGCACTTTCCGTGATAGTCACAGTGGCAATAAATGCTGAGTTTATAAATGTCTTCCATAATATTTTTCTATTATATATGATTATTAGTGTCCCGAGTGAGATTCGAACTCACACTGTACAGGGTTTAAGCCTGATGCCTCTGCCGATTGGGCTACCGGGACTCTATTTCATTTCGTCCGGAATTGTATAACCGGGACTTCATTATCACCGGTCTTTCATTAACTTCAGAAGATCAGCGTTCTCGGCAAGAATTTTCTCGAAGTCGCTTTCGCATTCCTCTGGGTGTCTCTCGTACCAGTCAATGACAAGTCGTCTAGCTTTAGCTTTGCTGTGCTCGTCCTTCTTTGCAATCAGCTCAAAATACTTCTTTTCGATCTTCGGATTCATATTATTGGTCTTTTTCAGTTTCGTGTTCAAAGTGGACAACCTCGAACATCTCATCACATTGTTTTGCGTAGTAGCGGTCTTCAGTGATCTCCATCCATTTTTTTGGAAAAGTGAACCAGCCAGCATTGCAATAGCGGACATTCATTCCTGGGAACATCTCTCTCAGTATTCTGATGCCAGTAGAGAAACCCATAGATCCGTAGTAAGCAGAATTGCTGTCCATCAGAAGCTCAATAGTTCCTTTGTACCAGCCCTCTCGTGCTTTATAATGGCCCTTGTCTTCACCACCAATCTCAATCTTGAGCTCTTTAGGTGTCACGATCTCGTGGTTTTTCACGACAAGCGCCAGATTTGCGTCCATGCTCAGATGATCACAGAAGAACGCATAGATGCCGTCATCTGATGCTTTGCACTTATTGATAATTTTGTAGATCATATCAGTCATATTCAGTTTGTTTAATTGTTAGACAGTGTAATATTGGCCGGAGCGATCAAAAATCAACAACAAAGGCGAGAATTTTGATTCTCGCCTGTGTGCTTGTCGTTGGGAGTCGTCAGTCTTTGATGATCGGATCACAGGACACTATAGTATGAGTGTGACCATTGATGTCAGTTTCTGTTCTGGCATGATCCTTAGACCATTCCTCGTATTCTTCGACTGTCATTGCACGCACAGGAACGAGATCGAACGATATGCATCTTCGTGCTATCTCTAAAACGACAGGTAACACTTTCTTTTCAGTTTCTCTGTCTAATGTGCATGAATGCCTCTTTTCTGCCATATTTCTTATATTATAGATTCAAAAGAAAGGGCGATCAGGCTCGCCCAAGGCCTCTTGTTGCAGTCTCCTAGAGACTAAGCAGCAAGACGAACAGTGTAAGTTTTGTGATTTATTCTCACTCACCAGCATCTCTTCTCTTCTTACTCAAATGCTGTCAAAACCAGACGGGCCCATAAATGCAAGAGACGAATCTCATATTAAGTTTTCGCCTCTGTAACTGTCCCGACATCTTGGTTGGGCAGCTCAGTGGACCCGGAGGGAGTCGAACCCTCGTCCAAACATCCTTTCACCAGAGCGTCAACGACGCCAGCTTTGAGCCGATGGAGGGAGTCGAACCCACGACCTGCTGATTACTAAACAGCTGCTCTGCCAACTGAGCTATATCGGCTTGTGTGCCAGTCTTTACAGCGCCGGCTTTCTGTATTCACGCCCGATGGCAAGTCCACCGGACTACTTTTGATATTTAACGTGGAGTAGCCACTCCATTCTGAGTTAACTCAGACCCCCATAACTCCATTACTGATTTGCTTCCGCAGTAGCGCCGACGGGGCTCGAACCCGTAATCTCCACCTTGAAAGGGTGGCGGCTTAACCAGTTTGCCCACAGCGCCATATATGCCGCATCACCTTTAAGAAAAACTGTCCCGTGCTGCAGTCACGACAGGGAAAAAACAACACCCGGCTGGACGCGGCCAACCCTCGCTTTTTGCGGTGTTTGTATTTTTAGTGGGAGCAGCAGGATTCGAACCTGCGACCTTCTGCTTGTAAGGCAGACGCTGCTGAACCAGCTGAGCTATACTCCCGATTCATGTGCCGATGGGTGGACTCGAACCACCGTCTCTTCCGTATGAAAGAAGTGCAAGAACCACCTCCGCTACATCGGCTTGATCGCCGGTGTTAATTACACATCGGCAAATAAACAGAATCAACACATTTTATAAAGCTGAGGAGGCTGGGATTCGAACCCAGATCTTTTCCGTTCCGATCCGAGAAGAGCTGCTGTTACTCGGCGTAAAACGGGTGCTCTTGCCATTTGAGCTACATCTTCGGGGCTAAAAATGCTGCAGTGAATGTGTCATTCTCGTTGCAGACGAGGTATTCTGTTATCTTTTGTCTACGATCTCTTCGACTATTCCGAGACCTTCGGCCAAGCAGAACAGAACAGCCAAGCATACCACTGCTCCTGCTGGATTGTCGAATGATGCAACCGCTGCCCCGCAGCAGCCGCAGATTCTCAGAATACTCTTTGCTAAAGAGATGTAAAAGTGTCCTTTGTCATTCATAATAAAAAAGTTTGGTGCCCCCAGAGGGATTCGAACCCTCACTGTACAGGGTTTGAGTCTGTTGCCTCTGCCAGTTGGGCTACAGGGGCTAAGTTGGCCACTAGAGTGTGGCGTTATAATTTATCGTTATAAGTCAAATATATAGTTGCCGGTGAAGGAATCGAACCTTCAAATCCTCTTGTCAATAAGAGCTACTTCTTCCGCTAGCGGACTGACCGCCATGAAAAAACTAAGCACGGAATTTTAGAATTCTATATACTACCCCGAAAGTAGCTTCGTGTCACCACGACCAACATCTTATTGCCGCTGATGCATTTCCGTTTATGCTATCCGGCAGTGTTGTGTCCCGAGGCAGATTCGAACTGCCACTGTCAGCGCCCTCAACGCTGTGCCTCTGCCAATTGGGCTACCGGGACATGAATAATAAAGAACATGAGTTTTCAACCGCTTCTGCAAGGGTAAGGGACCTCACCAGATTTACTTGCTCCGATTTGATGCTACATCCGTAGATGGCGAAGCGGCAATACTTCCTTTCAGTGTTTATAAACACTTGTCAAATTTCCATCCGTCACGGCTTTCCCTTTTTATGACACTCTCTGCAGATGTGGATTTTAATCATCTCATCTCAAAACCGAGACTATTGAGAAGTACCTGTGCAAAAAACACAGCGACATCTTTCGAGGCACATCAAAACTTTGTATGGCTTATATTGCCAGTGACAAGCATTGTTCTTTACTGGACAGCCTCTTTAGATAATTTATCGCTTTGGCTCCGATCTTGCATTGGCTCTCTCCTTCTCTGGTAGTGCTATCTGATTGCAGCTTCGAGCAGATTACTGGAATGGTGCTTATAAAATAATGAGAACAAGTCCTTGACTCGTGTCGGCATCCGTTGCTCAACCATTCAGTAAGCAGTTCTGGAACTCGTCTAGACTCGGAATTGCCGGAGGATATATCATTTCACCTCTGTTCAGATCATCAGCTAAAACGGCCTTCAGCTCAAGAAAACTTGTAAAGAGGCAGCCGTTCTGTTCTTTGTTTTGTTGTTCTATGCTTTTCTTGATTCAGTCTGCTGATCTTTGTGCCCCGAGGCAGATTCGAACTGCCACTGTCACGCCTCTGAAACGTGTGCCTCTGCCAGTTGGGCTACCGGGGCAAAAATAATTGTTTGTCGTGCCCGATGTGAGATTCGAACTCACACTGGTGCGGTTCTAAGCCGCAGGCCTCTGCCAATTGGGCTAACCGGGCATAACTGTTTGATTTTGAGCGGTGGACGAGGTTCGAACTCGCGACCTGAAGTTTGGAAGACTTCCGCTCTACCAGCTGAGCTACCACCGCAATTTCAGAAGTCCCCATTATAAGCGTTTCTAAATTACAAGTTTAGTGCTGTTGATTTGCTGTAAGACTTCCATTTGTGCGCAGAGAAGGAATCGAACCTTCGACCTCTTGTGTATCAGACAAGTGCTCTAAACCAACTGAGCTACCTGCGCATTGTTGTTCGGTTATAAAATAATGAATCTTCCCAAAAGATTCAATTTTTCAGAGTCCGAGACAGGACTTGAACCTGCATAACTGGTTTTGCAGACCAGCACCTGAACCATTCGGACACTCGGACAAGAAAAATGAGCATCCGGAAGTCTCGAGCCTTCCGAATTTTTATAGAACAGTGCTCTGACCGTTGAGCTACAGCGACTTTCAAAGATTGTCGCAGGAGGATTCGAACCATCTAATCTCTGTTCTATCTCATTTAGTTGAGCTGCCGGGACTCGAACCCAGAACTTCGGGACCAAAACCCAACGTGTTGCCAATTATACCACAGCTCAATAGACCTGCCTAACAGCGCTCCTAGAGAATTACCTCGTGGACTGTCGGCCGCGATCACGGGTTAGAATTTTTAAGATCTTGTACTCCTCGACGGAGGAGCCAGCATCCCCGCCGGTTGGCCTCAGGGTTCCTGGTTTGCAGGCATCTCCCGATCCCTTTTCGGTTATTTTTCATGTCTAAATTATGCCGTCTCTGGCAAATCTTAACGACTTGTATAAAGGCAGCAAACATGACGTTTAAGGCACCGAGTCATCTCGGCTGAGGGTTTACTCCTCTCGGACCACGATCGGTCGTTCAGCGTCATCTTTGCCGCCTTCTCGCGTCTGATTGACATTGTCGTTGGGATGCCGGGAGTCGAACCCAGGTCTGCTGATCCAGAGTCAGCCGTGATAGCCACTACACTACATCCCAATGGGGTGGCAAGACCGATGTGTCATACCACCAGTGGCACACCAGTCATTTGAGCGGAAGACGGGATCCGAACCCGCGACCTCAACCTTGGCAAGGTTGCGCTCTGCCAACTGAGCTACTTCCGCAATTAGTAGGGTAGACGGGACTCGAACCCGCATAATCTCTGCATCCCAAATGCAGCGAGGAGCCAATTCCTCCACTACCCTATATATAATTTTTAATATTTGGGTGCAAGACGTGCCTCGAACACGCGACCTCGGGTTCCACAGACCCGCGCTCTAGCCAACTGAGCTACTTGCACCATATTACCACCTCTTGCGGTTGGGTGGTGCCTTCCGCCGTTTTACATATAAACGGATAACTACCTATGTTTTTGCGGACCATAGGCGTACGTCTGAGGTTTATGTACACTCCTCATAGTGGGCCTGAAGGGAATTGAACCCCTGACCTTCTGATTATGAGTCAGTTGCTCTAACCAACTGAGCTACAGGCCCAAAATTTAGTCGGGAGAGGAGGAGTCGAACCTCCGCTTCGGGATCCTGATTCCGTTAGAAGTGTGTTGCTGTTCGGCTTCCGTTTCAGAAGCGCTCTATTACGCGTGCTGCCGTTACACTATCTCCCAAAATTGTTTGCGCGGTTGGCAGGACTCGAACCTGCGACCAACGGATGGACGTCATAACCGGAGATTTGCTGTCAGGCCGTCGTCGTTTCAACGGCCATCTGTTATATTCCGATGCTCTAAACCAACTGAGCTACAACCGCATTAGTGGGGCGGGCAGGACTCGAACCTACATTTGCAAATTTTACTGATTTGTGTGTATACCTTTTGTAGTTTGCAGTATCACCACCATAGCCAGCGGTGCTTTTTTTACCATTTCACCACCGCCCCATATTGTTTTTGCGGAGAGTGAGGGACTCGAACCCCCGCGCCGGTTATCCGCCGACCTAACAGTTTAGCAAACTGTCCCCGTCACCAACTTGGGTAACTCTCCGTGGCCGGGCATGTTATCCGCCTGTGTCCAGACATCTTTCCGTGCGGCACACCCGATATTGTCGGGATAAGTGGACTCGAACCACCGACCTCTGCGTCCCGAACGCAGCGCTCTAGCCAACTGAGCTACATCCCGAAAGATGTTTGTGCCCCGTGCAGGATTCGAACCCGCGCTCAGTGGGTTAGGGCCACCTGTTCTGCCGCTGAACTAACGGAGCATTTTAGAAAGAGGCGGATCGGTCCGCCTCTCGTGTTTCACTTTACAAGTTGAAGTCTCTTAAACAAGATCCGATGACCGAGCACCGCGATTGCGGTGATCCGATTGCCAAGGTCAGGTTCTCTGAAGACAGTATAATATATTCCAAAGCGGTCAAGTTTTTCAGTAAGCTTTGAAAGATCAGCTTTGAGATATATGAGATAGTTGTTCTTCCATTCAGACAGTGGATTCTCGATCGCGTACTGCACTGCGGCGTGTCCAGCCTGAACGCATGCGTAGATCGGATCAAGTGTCTCGTCTGTGATGACATAGAGTCTGTGCTCGTCCTAGTGGTTATTCAGCCTCTCCATATTGCTTCAGAATTTTGTCCCATCGTTTCATCAGATCGCACATTGCATAGTCGGCAGTGTAGTCGCGGCCGTCAGGAGTGTCGATGTAATAACTGATCTGCTTCTTGCCGTTGGTCAGAGTGAGTTCTCTGCGAGCAGCTTTGTATTGCGGATGGAGTTTCACATAGGCATCCCAGATGACTTGTTCCTTGTTTTCTGCTGTCACCTCTGTTCTGTGTTTCAAGATATAATAGATGACATACAGTTTGTCAAGTTCGTACTTTTTGCATCTTGCTTGTTCCGCGGCATCGTCTGGGTTGACTGTTCTTTCGCCGACTAGACGGACTGTCCGTCTCTGGTTCTTGAGTTCTCTTTGGTTTGCTGCCTCTCTTTTGAGGTCTTCTTTGAATCTTAAAAATTGTGTCTTTTCCATATTGAATTGAAATTTAATTTTGATTGAATTTTTTGTGATTGAATCTGATTAAAGATCAATTCGTTACGGTGGGACATCGGGATTCACCTACCAATAAATCTTCTTCATAACTGTAAATTTTTAATTGAAACTTAGGCGATCTAGCAAATGCTTGATCATTTTTGCAGGCCTGCTCCGACTTGAACAGAGACCGTTGGTTTTGGAGACCAATATGCTACCATTGACACCACAGACCTGTGTGCAGGCAGTTTCAGGAGATACCTAGCTCCGGGGTCGTCTGGCATTCAGACGAGAGTTCCACCATCTGGTTTTGCAAAACCAGAAAAATGTTTTTTCTGAAACTTCAGCGGTCCATGCGAGAATCGAACTCGCGTCTCCTGATAGACAGTCAGGAAGGATAACCACTACCCCAATGGACCAAATGTCTGTCACCCAAGTGACCATTGAAAATTGTTTTTGTGGACCCGATGAGAATCGAACTCACCACGATCTCCTTGCAAGGGAGTTCCGCCAGCCTTGGAACATGCGAGCCCAAAAAATGAAGCCGTTATCGCCCAGCTTCTAAAGCGAGATAACTTTCGTCCAGAATTACCTGGCATTACTGTATCTTAGTACCGTTTATAGTGAAACGATACACTTTATCTTTTTGACCCGAAGATAAAGAACCCTAGTAGCCATCTATTGAGGTATCGAACCTCCGCTTTTTATAATCAGCTATCTATACTCGTCAATATAACTACCTACACTCGTCAATATAGCTACCTATACTCGTAAATATATCCACTGATAACCCAACAATCAGAAGCCTATCTAGAATCATCAACTGAAGTTGCCGGTATAGATGAATTAGTAGCGGGAGAGGGATTCGAACCCCCGTCATTGGGCTTATGAGACCCAGCTGGTACCTCTCCAGTCCATCCCGCAGTGTTTGTTTTGTTCCGCCGGTGGGACTCGAACCCACGACCCCGTGATTAAAAGTCACGTGCTCTAAGCTTTCGCAAACCAACTGAGCTACGGCGGAGTGTGTTTTGTACCCCAGAGAGGACTCGAACCCCCATCTGATGATCCGTAGTCACCCGTTCTGATCCATTGAACTACCGGGGCAAATGTTGTAGCGCTGCTGAGACTCGAACTCAGATTACCGACTTGAGAGGCCGACCTCCTGACCAGTTAGAGGACAGCGCCATATAAAAGAACCTCTTTAGATCGCCTTGGCCAATCCCGACTTTAACCGTACGGCTTATGCTGAGCTTTTACAAGCGCGCCAGATTATATGCTCAGTCAGCGAGTGCTGCGTGGCGTTATTCGCGAATGGGACCCGCAGCGCTAACGCTATCTCTTTACCTTTTCTCAAGGGTTATCGAGATTCTTTTTTGCGGACCTACCGGGACTCGAACCCGGGCCTCCTGATAGACAGTCAGGCATCCTAGACCACTGGGACTATAGGTCCAATATGTTGACGCACTTTCGTACTGATCATTTGCTTGGAAATCTCCACCAACTTAATAGCGCTATTGGGATGATGGAGGGTGCCCGCGTTCCTCGGTACGCTGTAGCGGGGGCTTCCCGCAGTCGGAAGGTTATAAGTCTTCCCAAGGACACCTAACTTCATTGCTGAAGCCTTTGCGGAGAGCTGAGGTCTCGATCCCCATGCTGTTACACACGATCTGATTTCAAGTCAGTCCCCGGTCCTCCCGAGTTAACTCTCCATTGTTTGCGGAGAACTGAGGTCTCGATCCCCAAGCCATCTTTCAGACTCCGACTGTCTTCCAAACAGCGGCCAGCCCCGCCGGCTTAGCTCTCCATCTGCGGAGAGCAGAGGTCTCGATCCCCAAGCCGTCAGACTCCGTCTGTTTTCGAGACAGCGCTCAGACCTTCCGAGTTTACTCTCCATCTTGCCCCTTATATAGGATTCGAACCTATGTTCCCGGCTCCCGCCGGGGTCCTCACCGCTAGACGAATAAGGATTTTTCGATACCTTTTTATTCATTCTGATCTCTGCAAAGATCGAATCAAATATCCAAATATCGCCAGATACTAAGCTGTTGCAGCAACCTTTCTCATTTGTTGCCTGAGAAGGAATCGAACCTCCGTCTCCACGAAGTCTCCCGCGGTGCTCTGTTTCCTTGCCATTGAGCTATCAGACAATATAGAAAGTCAAGAAAATTTACGAGCTACGGACTAGAGAAACCTCGGCTCTTGTACGAATATTCGCATAACGAGGATTGCGTTACCACATAGGGTTTTACCTCCTGTTGCGTTGCGCCTTATGGCACCTCGCGGTGACCAACACCTTTCTTCGGGCTGACGGCAGCTCTTTTGGCTCCGCGACATCGCATCAAGAAGAAGTCGACATTTGCCTGATGCTTACCCCGAACGCTACTCGGTGGTCTGTTCTTGACTTTTAGTGGGGCTGGGTGGAATCGAACCACCGCTAACGTCCTGGATTTTCAGTCCAGCGCTCTTCCAACTGAGCTACAGCCCCAAAAATGGTATCGGGCATACTACCTACCTTACTACTGTGCCAGATGTCATTATACGGAAACATCCGAAGTCCGGAATCAAACCGGTTCTTTCACGCAACCATTCATTGCGCTTTCTCAGTGCGATACCTTCAGTTCGCGGAATATGATGAGATTCGAACTCATGACAATCCCCTCGAGGGACCGTTTTACCACTAGAACTACATATCCACTTCCGATTCTCACGGAACTTCATTCTTTCAAGAATGAATAACCCTGTTTCCACCACTTAGGTCAGGAACATACCTCCGCCTATTTCTACCAAGACGGCTAACCCATTCGTTTTTCTATCGCCATGTATGGGAATGGCTCTCACATGTGAAGTTTGTGGGAGTGGGAGGATTCGAACCTCCTGTGTTTCTCTGTGACGGTTTTACAGACCGTTGCCCATCCACCATCTGAGCAGCACTCCCATTGTTGAGATCTTTTTGAATCACACCATTGATCTCGTGCCCTGTGCGATTCATATTTGTGGTCAGTCAAGGATTCGAACCTCTCACTTCCAAAGAAGACCCGAATGTACCGGTCGGGCACCACTTGCCTGGTTAGGTTTTCCTTAGAGAAACTAAATCAATACACTATACAGGGCGTACGACTTCCTGTATGTCTGGCACAATCTTGATTCTTTTATCGGTATCACCGTGTGGTCCGACTGACCATATAAAGAAGGTTCCACACTTTAGATCGCTTGGCGGGAAACCTACAATCTCCAAGACTTGCTGGGGATATGGGACTCGAACCCACAACCATCGGCTTAACAGGCCGCCGCTCTAACCGATTGAAGCTAATCCCCAATGATTATGTAACTTCCCATTACCATACGTTAGGGCTATTTCAGGCTCTACGACTTGGGCTCTATCTCTCCGGATTGATATACACCGTATGCATCCGATGTAAACCTTTCCATTGATTACCTCCCAAATTCGCTCTTCGTAGCAAGTTACATATTATAGTAGCGGAAGCAGGATTCGAACCTGCGATTTCAAGGTTATGAGCCTTGCGGGATGGACCTCTTCCCTATTCCGCAGTATGTAGACGACAAGTCCGGGATCGAACCGGATGCCATACTGACACAGCCAAACAGTCGTCCTTGAGAGTTTGATCAGGACTCCTTCACGATGGGATCTTTTCTCAGAGGCGTTTGCAACCGCGTTCAGATTAGCGCATCCGTTTCCATCCTTTCTGCCGAAAAGTCTCGGCTAATTGCTGTGCGTTCAGACAGTACTCCATCTGTCTCGCCGTAGTGGACTCGGAGGGAATCGAACCCTCAACCCCGTCATTAAGAGTGACTAGCTCTGCCAATTGAGCTACGAGTCCAAGTTCAGAAGCCGTTGTTTTCTAATACCCAAAAATTAGTTTTATAAAATAGATTTTGCTGTTATGGCTTCCATTCAGAGCCGGTAGAGGGAATCGAACCCACAACCATCGCATTACAAATGCGGCGCTCTGCCAATTGAGCTATACCGGCATTATTTGTAGAACGTATCGGACTCGAACCGATGACCTCCTGCTTGCCAAGCATGGCAGGCGCTCTACCAACTGAGCTAACGCCTAAGATGCCGTCAAAACTTATTTACAGTGTCGTGCAGACGGCGTTGGCACTCACTTCGTGGACCGTATCGGGATCGAACCGATGACCTCCTGCTTGCAAAGCAGGCGCTCTACCAACTGAGCTAACAGCCCAAAGTTGCCGGGTTTATTCGCAGTCGGTCCCGGCACCGACCGGTTTGTATCTTGAATCTCAGACTAGACATCATTTACACCGTGATATAGTTTGCCATAGATGTTGTAGTTCGTCTCGATATAGTCTGAGATGTAAGAATCTTTTTTCTCTTTTGCACTTCGGCCAATATGTCAAAGAACGGTTGTTGTCGGTGTCTCGGCCGGTTTTATTGGCGGAGACAGTGTAATATATGTCATCAAAAAGATTTGTTAACGAAAAAAATTGAAAAATCTTTTAGATAGCTGATTATCAACAAAAAAGAGAGAAAATCTTTGCAGACTTCCTCTCCTGTGTCTCTTACTAAGTCTGCAGCGTCTATACAGTGCATGGATAATCAAGGCCGTTCCAGCTTTTTGATGCCGGACGAGCGTTGATAAAGCCATTATGTTGCGCTGTATACTTCATTGCATTAAGTAATTTTCAAATATATAATAAATGCTGACTTTGAATTCTTAAATATGTTCGGAATAATATTCTCTCATCTTTGAAAACTGCTGCATAGTGTGGACTGTCATGTCGTTAGATTGTTCCATAATCAGCTTGTAATTGAACGGATACGATTCTCTTCTGAGTATTATCGGCAGCACGATAAGGAAAATTTTCTTATACAGCTCAAGTTTTTCATCGATCTGGACATAAGACGGCTTCTGTCTGTCTGGTTTCGGCGCTAGAAAAGGCGGATCGTGCATCGGGACTCCGATCTGTGACACTGGCACACGAGTGCCGTCAGTGAACACTACATCGTTTCCGTCTATACCCTGCACGCAAGAACAAGTCTTGAACATCTGTGTGAAGTCAGGCTCGATGTTCGGCATGATGTTCTCTTTGCTTTCCTCTAATGTGATATTCTCGCCGAGTCTGTTTATGTCTATCTTGTCTGGTATATTCATATATATATAATTTATTTTACATGAACAGATCCATCTGGATGTTGCCGTCAGCCTCTAATTCACTGTAGCCGATGGCAGACAGTATTCTGTTGAACGGATCCAAGATCTGTGCCGAGAACATAGCTCCTCTGTCAATCGGTGCATATTTTTGTGACCATTCTGGCAGATTGCGTGACTGGTATGCGAACAGCTGCTTTACCTTTGATCTAGCTGGACTCTTCACTGTGTAGATCTTCATCTTTCCACCGTACACTGGCTCGTCGGACAGATGATATTTTTTGATGATGTTGTTGTATGTTGCAAGAGCTCTCACGCCAGGAGGACACTTCGGACCCAATTCAGGAGCTTGCCCGTCGTCGCTGATTACATAGTTGTAGTAGCCGTTCACGCTGCTTGATGCGCTGATGTCTTCAATGTCGGCCTGGTTAAACCTGCTCTTTGCTTCCTGCATGTAAATGTTCATTTTCTGAGAGAACAGGTGTTTGTTCGGCTCGTTCAGTTCAAGCATCTTGCGTACTAGTCCTTTCAACTCGTCTCGGGCGACCTTCGGAGTGCTCGACTTGATGATCTCCAAGCCCTTGATCTTCAGAGGCATCTTGTCTTCGTCGTACACTTTTCCGTCCTTCCACATGATAATCTGCATATATCTTTTCTTGACATCAAGCCAAGCGCCAGAATATGCGATTGTCTCTAGCTCGAACTCGTGAACGGACTCTACGTGTCGTGTCTTGAAATATTCATATATATAGTCACAGTTGTGCCTGTTCAGGAACTCAGTGTTCAGACGCTCAACTATGCTCAGCTGCTCGAATTTGTCCATCTGGTCAAAGCCGACTATCGTTTCAAGCAGCTCGTGATACGTCAGATACAGAGAGTCTGTGTCGCCGTAGATCGGCTGGCAGAGGTGTTTCATCAGATAACACTTCTCTTTGTCCACAGTGATTCCGAGTTTGCGGTGCAGATCGTCCATGTTTGCCCAATTCTCCTGGAAGAATTCTGGGATGTGGTGTTCCATTCTGTGAATCAAATTTCGTGCCTCGCCGGTAATGTCGTTAGCGATGTTCATGTTGTACCAGTAGAAGGACACATGAGAGCATCCGCCGTACATCGAGTTACCCAAGTTTTTCAGAGCTTTCTCCTTTGCAGTGAAGTAGACTATGTCTCGATTGATGATGACAGTCATGCGTGTGTACTCCTCTTCAGATCTTCCGATCAAATCTCGGCCAGACGTGATATTTTCGCCGAAGCCCTTCTCTCTAAGGTATTCAGTCACCTGACTGTCGTAGGTGCCTAAAAGGCCGTCTAACGCCGCCGAGCTGTGAGATCTGATGTGCTCTATATCAGAGATCGGACCAGCGTCAAGTTTCTTGGCAAGATATTTGAAGATGTTTCTCTCGGCCTTGAGGTTTTTCTGGATTCTCTTGAATGTGTATTCTTTGTCGTTCTTGTAAACATGCCCTCCGACAGACACGAAGTAGTTCTTGTCTGCTCTGTACGGGGCAAGCGCTTCGTCGTCGAGGAATGTGTGAAGAAGATCCCCGAGCTTCGGTTTCTCGGCAGTTCCTTCGTTCTCATACACTGATCCGCCGATCACGATGTATTTTCCCGGATCGGCCTTGTACGGGACAAGCTTTGCCTCGTCATAGAATGCACCCACATAGTTCTCGAAACTGAGGTTGCATGTGATGATAGTAGACGGGTACAGAGAAGCAAAGTCATTACAACAGATGAAATAGTATTTGCCAGGAGACGGCTTGCGGACATAAGCTCCTACCAGCTTTCCACGATCTGGAGTTTCTCTTTTGTTATATACGATCTTCAGGCCATTCTTGTAGAAGTCTTTGAACACCAGCGCTTCAGTGAGTGCTATCTTTCCGAAGCATGCGTCTAACTTTTCGGTGCAGTAGTGTCCGTAGATGTAGAACTTGTCAATAGTTCTGAATTTGTAGTTGATGAGCTGCACGAGCACTGAGTCTATGCAGTTGTAGAACACATACTGTTTGTAATCTGTGTTGTACAGATCGCCGAGTGACTTCTTATACTTGATCTTGTTTGCAGAGACGGATTCTTGAGCTATATAATCTAGACCCAGTGACTCTTTGATCGGCATAACCACCTTGTCCTCTTCGATGACAGCCATCATGTCAACCATCAGCGTGTGAACTGGCATCGGCAACCGGATTTTCTCTTTTCCGATTGTAGATGTGTGGTTCTTCATCTTCACCTGATGTGTGTGAGATGCTTTATTGATAGAAAGATCCGGATAGTAGTTCTTGATTCTGTTCACTACATACTGCCAGTCGTATTTGATCGAGTTCCAGCCAGCCATGACAGGCGCTTTTGCAACGATCTTCAGAAAATACTCTAGCATGTCCTTCTCTGACGGAAAGCAGATATAGCGGAAAGTCGGAATTTTCATTTCCAGAGACTGGAAGAATTTGTTGTCTTCTACATATCTCCGAAATGAACTCTCGCAATAGTGCAGGTCCTCGTCTGACATCGGACGCCAACCCAAAACAATACAGTCGAGCTCCGGCGACGCAACAGATATAGTGGTGATAGCATTGTCAGCGCAAGATGCTTCGGAATATGTGCCGTCCTGCGACTGCATTACCTCGATGTCCCATGTGTATAATCGAGGAAAAGTCTCGCCGTCTATCAGCTTCTTGTACTGGTCTGGAAGTTCCATTATGTACTCCTTCAAATCAAACTTCGAAGGATCATCAGTGTACCGTATTCCTGCTTTTGCTCCGTCGTAAGTGTCATATTTGCCGCTCGGCGTGTAGTAATAAGACTTGAAACGGTTTATGTTGTTGAAATTAAGAAAATCCTTGCGGCCTTGATCATTTATATAAGAGATCGTAAGCCGCTTGGTAAGCTTCGAATAGTCGTAGTCTAGTATCATTATTTGACTATTATAATTGATCTAATATATTTATAAAGCTTGTTTCGTTCAGTTATTATTCATATAATCAAACAGAAGACAGTGCTGAAGACAAATATAAATATCCAGAGAGGAAGACAGAAGCTCAAATACGGGATAGAGTATGTTGACAACCAGTTCAAGACAGACACATCTTTTGTGAGATGGGTGTCTGTCTATGGACAAGATTCTGATGTGTTCCAGTTTGCCGTGTCTTCTGAATCAAATCTAGCACGTAATGTAAACTCCTGGTCAAATTTATCTTTCAGCTATGGAAGTACCTCCAATCTTCCAAGTGAAACGGACGGGATAGATGTGTCTTCATTCAACATATACTTTCCGCAGCACTCCGTAGAGACATATGCAAATAACAACTATTATGCAGTAGAGTTCACGACCTATATAAACGGAGACAAGATTATTCTTGGATGCTTCCTTGTTGACAGACGGAAGGCGAAAGCTTATGAAGGAATAAAAATCATAAACGGACAGCGGTACTATGAGTATATCCAAGTAAAAGTTCCAGATCCGTGGAATATAATATATTCCGATGAGTGGGCACCGTTCAGACAGAATGTTTGCAATGAGCCTGTCGGCATAAACAACACTGGGTCGCTTGTCAATATAGAATTGCATCCTGTGCATTGGGACGGAGAAAAATGGGCAAAGCACAATGAGTTCACCGGAGGATCTAACTCGCTTTTGATAAGCGATAAACCAACTGACTATCTAACGCCTGTTCTTTCTATAGATTCGAGCGAAACTGAGCCAGAGCCATCAGTGTGGCTGAAGTTCACATACAATGATGCATACAGCACACTAGAAGAATATATAAGAGAAACATATCAGATACAAGGTCCGATAGACGCGAGAGCATCTGTCATATTGCACGACGGAGAAAATGTGTATGACTGGTGGGCTTTGTCAGGAGTTCAAGACAGCAGACGAGTATATCTGTGGTCAAATACGCAGAATATACATTTTGATGCATGGACAAGAGTCGATGATGACGGGAACACCATCAATAACTGGAGACCTGGGCTGATGTTCACCGCATATTTTAGTATATATATAGATGACGAGCCAGCGGTCTCTGTTGCCAGCAACAATCTTCCGTTGACTAAAGACGTGTTTTCAACACTGATCCAGAGACCAGACGGAGTACCTGCAAAGCTAGATATTTCTAGTCTAGACTCTAATAATATATTTGACATACTAATAAACGGAAACAATATGACTGAAGTCAATATAGTAAACAAGATAAACAAGAACATCGTGAGTATCCAAAGACCAGATGCTCACAGGAACAGTATTGCTAGACCAGTGTTCTTCAAGGTCAAAGAAAACTCGTCTGATATTCAAGTGCATCCAAGCGTGACTGAGAACATCGGCGTGAATCTTCAGAGATATAAAGCTCAAGTAAAATTGTTCACTATGAAGATCGCGGGCTTTGAGTTCCCTGAGATCGGAAGGATCGGCGGCAACGTGGTGTTCAAGATCAATGCTGGCACGCTTCCAGAAGACCTAGCTGCTGGCCTCTATTATATATTAGATGACAACAAAGAACTCGTGACATTCGGAAACTACACAGTATAATATGGTTGATTTTTGCAATACTACCGATGCAGTGAAGCTAGAGAATGATCTAGACTTGGTCGTCCAGCAGATAGACATGCTGCTCGGCACAGATCCGCATGAGGTGCTGGGGGACCCTGCATACGGCAGCGACTTTTACAGGTTCCTTTGGGATCTCAATTACACTAACAGACAAATTGAAATGTATACTGAGAACCACCTCTCGAAAAATATCGACTTTCTGGGCTTCGGCCACAAGATAAAAGTCGATATTCTGCGAGGAACAGAAAACGATATTATCTTATTGACTATCAATCTGTTCAAAGACGGTTGGTCCTATGAAAAAATATATAATATAAGATAATGAAATTATTCTCTCTGATACAGCTTCACTTCAGCAACTTCTATGACGGGGTCAGAAAGAGTCTCGGGAACATGCTATCTTCATACAAAGAGAACTTCGGCTCTAACACGATTTTCGGTCAGCTAGTCAATGTATTGGGAAGCGTTACACAGAATATTTTGACATATATAGAAGATTCAGTGACAGAGCAGAACAAATACACTGCTCAGAGAAAAAGGTCTATATACAATCTAGCGTCAATAAGCGGATATGATCCGTCAATGGGGAAAGCTACATCTGCAGTAGTTGCCCTTACTTGGAAACCGAATAACACGAGCACATCCTCTGTAGTCATACCGAACCACACTAAAATGCTGAGTTCTCAGACTGGGATGAGCTACAATATCGTTCTCCCCCAGGAGGCAATCGTTTGCAGCATATCATCCGACAATTCTACAAAATACCTTACTGTAGTAGAGGGAAAATTCGAGACGCAGTCATTTGTGTCTACTGGCGGGCAACTGTATTCAAGAAACATAAAGTTCACTGGCGATGCTGATCTAGACTACACAGAAGTGTGGGTAAACAACGTGAAATGGGAAAGATGCGACAGTCTGTATGACATGGATCCAGAAGCAAACCAATACATCGCTCGTACCGGACTTAAGACAGGATTTGACTTGATATTCGGCAACGGACAGCACGGAAGAGCTCTCCGAGACGGAGATGTAGTAAAGGTAACATACCTCATACACAACGGAGAGATCGGAAATATTCCGAATGACTCGGATGCTGTATTCACATTCTATGAGACGCTCAAAGACACGACTGGCCAAGAGGTGAATGGAAACGAGATCTTTTCTGTAGAGCTCCAGTCGAGGGACAGCATAAATTCTGGTGTGTTCCCAGACAGCGTAGAATTCGTCAGGAACATGATCGGAATGAACAGCCGAGCTCTAGTGCTTGCTGATGCAAAGAATTACAAGAAGATCTTCAGCAAATTCTCGTTCATCGGCTACAACAGAGTCTGGACAGAAGAGGGAAGCATGGTCGTCAATTCTCTTATAATGAAAAACTACAAGACTCAGATGCAAAAAGGATCCGATTATTTTGGATTGTCCGAGTCAGATTTTATGCTAAACTCAGACCAGAAAAGATCAATATACAATGCTATCGCAGCTAGCGGAGAACAGCTTGCTGGTGTGGTGTTCAACATATTTGATCCAGAGATTGTGAAGTACTCTGCTTATATATATGTAAAATTAAAAGACGGCGACTGGGACAGAGCACACATAGAAGACCAGATTCGAGACTTAGTGGGACAGTTCTTCGCTGACACGAAGTCTGACATATTCATTCCGAAGTCTGACCTCATACACTTGATAAAGACACAAATCGAAGCTGTTGACGGTGTAGATGTGTATTTCCTCTCGGAAAAGAACGAAGAGGCGATGCACAACCACTATTATACAGAAAAGACATATAAATACAATCCCGCTACTGGAAATTACAAGATCGAGAAAAAGAATGTGTTCTTATATGACGACGAGGATCCCGGCCTTGGACTTGATGCTCACGGGAACATCTGGCTTGACAATAATGACCAGTTCCCAGTGCTGATGGGCGGCTGGAACTGCTGGCAACAGGCAAACGGAACAGTAGCAGAGTCACATGTAACTTCACCGATTACTATAATCATAGAGCAATAATATGGTTCTTTCATTCATAAATCTAGAGAACGGCATCACATTTGACGGGAATCCTCCGTATGAATTCTGGTTTGATGAGGGCCAGTCAGTGAATTTGATATATGCAAAGAGAATAGCATTCTTGACGGATTCCGAATATGAAACCATTTCAACCGTTGGCGACGACATGTTCTTTTTGATAGACCCCAGTGCCCTCCAGAACACTCAGCAGGTTCACATCGGAGACGAAGACTACTTTGATCTTGATTTTGTGTCTACTACAACAATACAAAGCAATGGAGTATCATATTCGTCAAATTCATCATTTTTCATTCATTCATTCATTATATGCTGCAGAAGTGAAGAAGCTGGTCAATTTAAGTCAACATTCACTGTCGGCGGAACGGAATATGCCATTGGCGCAGACTTCTACAATGAAGACGAGAGACTTTCTGGAAACCTCGAGAATCTCGGAATCGAGATACCAGAGACAGTACAGAAAGCAATATACGAGTCCAATGTGCACGAAGAGGCAACTGATAACATTCTGATGAACAGGAAGTGGAAGGAGTTGTTGCTTGAATACTGGAGGATCGTTGCATGCAAGGGATCATATCGTTCTCTAGTCAGCTCGCTGAAGTGGTTTGAGTACGGAGAGTTGGTGAAGATATTGGAATATTGGAAAAGAGAGGATGTCGGAAGGCCAGTTCTCATTTCAAATGACATAGAACAAATACTCAGCGATCTTTTCAGGGAACAGCTCAGTGTGCTTTCTAAGACAACTTATATTGGGTTGTATCTTGCACTTGAAACTCCTGACAATACAAAAAGAGATGATGATATTTATCCGTTCTTCGCAAGCACCGAGGTTTACAGCACTCCGTCAGAAGAAGAAAATCCTGACAGTTTGCCGACTACACCGTATTCTGGAGGGGCAAGAATGATCAACGAAAACAACCCTATTCTAGAACGCATATCCTCTGTATGGAGCGCTCAGGACTTGATGCTCAAGATGACTCTTGTAGGCAACTTCTTTTCTACATATTTCATGCCGATCCACCTTGATCTCATTCATTCTACTGTAGAAAACATAGTCTTCACTAATGCAATGAAGGTGATGACTGGCGGAATGCAAGCAAGAGAGGATTGGATCCACTGTGGCGGAACGTTCAGATGCACTTCATTCACAGACGGAGCAGATTTTTACATGCAGCCAGTAGATGCAGAAGTCGGGCCGCTCACAATACTTGGCTTAAAAGATGATATATATGATTTTTCTTACGATCCAGGATCAATAAACGGGGAAAATCAGATGCCAGAACAGGAATATGTTCCGACCGTTCTAGGTTATAATATCTATCTTGGCGACACTACAGGAAACCAAGACGGAGCACTTTCTCCTTCCATTCCAGCAGATGAAAGCACTAATATGGATATAATGGATATTCTGTTTGCTGCTTCTAACCGATATGAAGCATACGGCGCGCCTGTCCGATTTGACATCGAGATTCAAGAAAATGTTCCAGAAGGAGACTTTTTGCGAGCAGCACAGATTCACTGGAGGCGAAACGGCACAGAACTTTTTGATTACCGAGATGCAGGAATATATATAGAACCGATAACTGAGAACGGATCCACTATATACAGATTTTCATTCAATATTCTGATCGAGAGAGACGGAAAATATGACATGTCTCTGATATTCGAGTCATCTAGAGGTATATGGTATTCTAAGAAATTCAGTGTCAATGTGTTAGACAATGCTGACAATCATATCTCTGTATATAAGATAACTAGAGGCGACATAGACCAGTGGAAGGACACTGTAATAGAATACCGAGACGGAATGTTTTACCTAAAAAGCGAAGCCGAAACAGAGATATTTTTTGATGTGAATGACTTTATGTTTTCCGCAATAGAAGACTTCACTGAGATGAGATATGCTCAGTTTATACATGCTAGCGGAAAGGACTTTTCTAGATCTGTCGGGCTGAACCACGTGATAATTATACCTAAGCCAGTTCCGAACAACGGACAAGCTATACTCAAATATAAGGACGGAAGCGCTTCTCTAGCAGTTTCATCAGCAACGGAAGCACAGCTTAATGAAACCTTTCCGAACTACTGGTGGATAGTCAGAGAAACGGACATCTGGATGGAAAACGAGAACATCACAGAGAACCGAGACGCAACATACAAAGGCAGACTAACAGGAAATAAGTCTAGCGTGATCATCGGAATACGAAAATATTTTACAACAGATTCTTCGGACAGAGTTCTAGCAAAAAAGACATACAAGATCGGATCTCACAACTACGAAGTTACAATAACTCAAGTAAGCAATATGGCTAAAGTGAGTGTCCGCAATCTGACTGGTGCTGGCACATCAGAATATTACAGGAAGCTTACCGATGAGATAGAGGTGAACATCTTGGGAAAACACAAAACAAAAATCCATGTGCATCCAGACTGTACTCTGAATCCGTCTAACAAAAATTCTGAATGGGGAACACCGGAAAAACGGATAGTAGTTGAAAAATACAGTTCTAGGTTAGTAGACGAAGACAGGTTTGTTCCTCTGTTTCACAAGTTAGAGCCGATAACCTCTGAGAACTGGGACCTTGAATATGGAGAGTCATGCTTAGCAGTTCCACACTTTCACAGAACACAGCAAGACAAGATAGATGAACTGTCAATTTACTTCACCCACTGCGGCACAGCATACTCAGCGGATACAAAATACGGTGAAGCAGCAAAAGACGACAGCAATGGTGAACCTACAAAAATCGGAATACTTGTAAAGGCAAATACAAATCAGTCGAAACTGCTCGTAGCAGAATACAAGAGATCTTTCCTCAAAAGAGGCTACTATGATATAGTCGCAAGATACAAATACAACGGAAAATGGCACACTGAAAAGCAGGCTGGCGCTTTCAGGATATGTTGACAAAAAAGTATTATATATAAGAAAAAATCATGAAGACATTTGCAATAAATATAGTAGCTGACACAAAAGACGGCGATACATTCGATTCTGTTGCTATAAATAAATTTCCTGTGTTATACACAGCGGATTCTGCAGATGATCTGTTTGAAAATACAGAATTCACTGACTGGATAAGAAAGCTTTTGATAGCAGAGAGGATATTCAACACCTCGCGAGCATACACAAGAAGCATAGATGACGACGGAGAAATAGAAGACAATGTTGTGAAGCTGTCTGAAAAAATGTATTGGAAAAAACAACAATGATCATGCATAACTTGATAGACACTATAATAGGATCTATAGACTTTCTGTACATAATATTGTGCAACACAATCACATGGTTTGTACTAGAGAGCTTAAGTCTCACAAAGTGGAAAGATTCGCTTACTACATGGGTGAAAAGACTGATTGCCACTTTTGTGGCTGTCGGACTAGGCGCAATCATGTATTACGGGTTCCACAGAAGCTTTGAGGCAATGTTTTACGGATTCTTCATTCAGTATCTGAGCTGGGACTACTTCTTCAAAGCTCTTATAGAGAGAATCCGGAACACAATATCTGGAACTAGCCGAAGACCGCAATAAATATTACTTTTATGGCAAACATAATCAATTATAGCAATCAGCACACAGGAGGAACTGGATCGGAATTCAAGAAAGATCGTCTTTTTCTTCTGGATGATGATGTCGCAAGGTCACTTAACAAGTACAAGAACTGGGGTTACTTCGGTGCTCCGTCTCAGCCGATATATGACAGCAAGACCAAAGAAGAGAAGAACACTACCAATGTTGCTGTCCGTTCGCTGTTCAACAATGTCAATGCAGTTGGCAAAGATCACTATATACAGAGAAGAAACAATGCTCCGCTGTTAGACTCTCCTGACACGAGAATGGAAATGCGAGAGACTTCCGACTGCAGCATAAAGGCGCTGGTAGATGCATCTAAACGGAATCAGCTGGGAAGAATGGTATATCAATACTCAGACTTCATGTATTGTAAATACTTGGGCCAGATCTCAAACAATTATATGGTTACACTGAGACGCTTCGCTTTCCCGTGCGGCGACCATATCAATTACACTGATCCGTTTGATCTAGATCACAGAGCAAATAACGATACAGAGAAACATGCGCCAGACGTAGGCAGAATGATAACTTGGCTGGGCACACCTGGGAATGAGATGTCTAACATCTTGAAATACAGTGTGAAAATGCCTTATGTCGAGATGAAGTCAGGAATAGAGGAAGTTGGCGACGCAGGCGGTGACCAGGGCGGCCCGCTCGGAACATTCCTCAACGCTACAACAAACAAGTCATATCAACAGGGAATGGCATTAGGATACGGCGGAGCTTCTACATTCGAGTATATGAGCAAAATACATGGACTCGGGTGGATGGGTAATTCAACTCCGCCGTATGCAGGAATAGCCGGACACATGGACCAGCACAAAGCAAACGGTCCAGTAGATGTGCTAGCATGGACACACAGAAGAGACATAGGACTAGAGTTCAACCAAGACATAAGCCTTACGTTCGATTATGAGCTTCGCAGCTACGACGGAATAAACGGAAAGGCTGCTATGTTAGACCTCATCGGCAACATTCTTGCCGTTACATACCAGACTGGATCATTCTGGGGAGGCGCATATCACGGGACTGGACTGTCTCAGTCCAACATATTCGCAAACCTTCCGATCTTCAAGCTGAACGGATCAGAGAGCTTCTCAGATGTAGTTGACACTTTTCTTGATTCTGGAAAGCAGATTCTTCAAGGAATAAACGGAGGAAAACAGTTGACCGGAAATATATTAGAAGATGCAAAGAACATTCTTTCTACACTTGGGCAGGGTGCTTTTTCTGCGTTACTCGGAGCAGGACTGAACAAACTCGGCAGACCACACAAGAATGCAGTTAACTCATTGCTAAGCCCAGCTCCAGTCGGATTCTGGCATCTAACTATAGGAAACCCGTGGCATCCGATCATGATGATGGGAAACCTCATCATAGATGACTGTCAGATAGAACACTACGGACCGCTCGGTCTAGATGATTTTCCAACGGGGCTGAGAGTGACAGTAAAGCTGAAGCATGCAAAGCCGAGAGATGCTGGTCTTATCGAGATGATGTACATGATGGGCGAGACTAGGATTTATACGCCTGTTGGCAAGGAAGTTCTTGCTATGTATGAAAAAGCAGACGATCCTGGAATGAGGAAGATAACAGATCTCAAAGGAGAGAAGGCAATCATAGCAGATCTTTTAGCAAGAGAAAATGCCGACTACGAACTAGAAAGCAATAATCTAAATGAGCAAGAAAAGATGGCAAAACAGCTCATAAAGACCAGAGATCCAGCGATACTTGCTAGAGCAGAACAGATAGCAAACCAAAGAAAGTGGACAGATTCTGTGCATGACATGATGGTGTCTACATACGAAGACGAGATGCACATGACAGACGAGCAGTTAGCCGCAGAGATGGAGAACTGCAAGAATCTGTATGCAGAACACTTCGGAACAACAGACACAGAAGTCATTGTCCATGTTTCCAAGGAAGCAGCATTCGGTGACAAGCCTGCCAAGAAAAATTCAACAGATAAACAAGGATAGCCGAGAAGGCGGCAAAGATGACGCTGAAAGGCCGAGTGGGTATCATCTGAGGGTTTACTCCAGTTGACCTCCACTCGGCCTTTCAGCGTCATCTTTGCCGCCTTCTCGCGTCTGATAGACTAGTACACGAACAGTTCCTCGACAGCAGAGTTGTCTTCTCCGCAGAGAATCTTGTAGTTCATTCGTATAGCGTCAGCGTCACACACCTTGTATTCTACTGCGTCTATGCCTTTGCACACATTGCTCGGTACCTGAGATGAATCTAACCACACCAGCTTTTTGTTATACTCGAACTGGTCAGAAGCGTCTTTTCTAGTCATAGAAGTTCCAGCAACAGAGGATACATTGAACGCCTCGTCGAGTATTCGATCTTTGCTCTTGATAAAGTCGTACATATTATATATTCCGAGCTTTTCACGGATCGCATTCCACTTTGATTCAGTGATACGGTATTCCTTGGCTCCCTTTGATGCTCTAACGATAGACTTGATGTTGTCCGACTTGTCACCGCATACGATCTTTTCCATCACTACGATGTCCGGGTTTTCCCATCTCACCGATCCAGCACAGTCAACAGCTTTGTCAAGCAGCATGTTGTTCTCAAGAGTCTTCGCAGACTCCATGAACACCATCAGATCATCTTCTGAGTTGTGGTTCATCTTCTCGTCTGCGACTATTCCATTTTTGTCGTTGTACCATACTGTCCAAGATATGCCAGGCGTGTATCTTGCAAGCTGTCTGAGGTCGTTGTCTGATGTCCACACAATACAATTGACGCCTTCAGCATTCAGTCTGGCAGACCATCTCCAGATCGCGTCGTCGCCTTCAGCCTCCCAAGTGTTTGAAACGGTTACTCCAGCATCTCTGAAGTGGTCTTCCATCAGATGAAGAGAATCAAACACAGCGTCCCAGTCAACATTTTCTTTTTTGCGTCTTGTGCCCTTGTAGTCTGCTTTTAGCGACTCTGGCTTCTCAACTGTCTTACGCCAAGACTTAGAATCAACGCACAGAATGATGTTGTCTACTACGCCTTCGAACTTCAGCATAGTAGTGACAACTGATCTAGCCATCAAGTCAATTGTCTGCTGCTTAGCTAGTTCTTTCTCGAACTCAGACTTGGACGGGCCAAAGTCCTCAGCGTATTTGCTGCTTCTGCTGATGAGCAGCCAGTTTCCGTCTATGATCAGCGTACACTTATTCTTCATTGCCATCTCCTGTTTTTTCTGCGCCTCTCAGTTTTCTGCAGTAAACAGCAGCCACCATGTCGTGTGTCTTAGCACCAGCCATGTACCCGACAAACTTCACGATATATTGAGATACATCATCGCCGTCTTGGACAGTTATATACTCTCCAACTCTCGGAACAAAAAAGCTCTTCAGTCTAGCGACTGGCATTCCTGGCTCTGTTGCAGAATCATCATAAATCAATACTACTTGACCTTCCATATATCAGTCACATTTATTTTTCTAATATATATAATGATGTCACAATATACAAGAAGAGGACGCTGTGGGCTGTTGCGTCCTCTTCTTTCAAGAAAGGAGGTTTTCGAGTGTCAATTATGCAAGATCACTGATCTCGTCTTTGATGCGCTCGACAGTTTCGTTCATGTTACTGATTGCCTTGGTGACCTTTGCTACAGAGGCATCGATCTCAGCCTTCTGTCTCTTGAGGTTCTCAAGCCAGATCTTGTTTGACTGGATGCATGCTTTTTTGAACTTCAGAAGAGCTCTTCTCTGTGCGATGGCCTTTCCAGTCTTCTCGCTGAATGTGTCATCAGGAGAGCATTTTGCAACACCGCTGAAGCGGAATTTTCTAGGGTTAGTGTACTCGTCGTTCCAGACGGTCATGATACAAACGACGACTTTCTCGTCTTCTTTTACAATATAATCGTAAGTTCTCATAATATAATATGATTTTTAAGTGAATGATTGTTTGTTAAATGTTGTCAAAAAGGATTGTTATTTTCTCGTAAATGCTCTCGGGATCAGTGTATAGAGTAAGCTTGAACATAGAGAATTGATATTGCGGCTGTTTAGTGTAGATTGTGTCAATGCAGTCGCCAAACTGGTCTCGGACATAAGTCTCGGTCATCACAGAGTCCATATACACTGGCTCTATCACCATAGTAGCATTGTCGAACAGATACAGAAAAGTTCCGTCTGGTCGCTCGATCTTGTTCCACAGACGCATGTTGATCTTCGACATCTCGCCGAGTTTTGACACTGTCAAGACATAAGTGTCTGCGCTGTTTTCGAGTAACACATTGCAGTTGAATGTTCTAGTCACAGATGTGCCTTTCACGGGCATTCTTACAAACGCGGGGCTCAGTCCGCTAGTGTTGTCAATGGGCTGGCACACACCAGTCAGCATTACAAACATGAGCATGAGAATTGCAAATAACTTCTTCATATTTTTAATTGTTAGTTTGATGTAATAATGATTGTTGAATTTTTCGGAAATGCGGCAAGCATCCTGCATTTGTAAAATCCGGCTGGGGTCTGTTTAGCAGCAGTAAGAGTTATCATTCCCTCTATTCCGTCTAAGTCATCTTTGATAAACTCATCTTCATTCGGGGTTATATATGTTGTCCAGTGAGTCTCTAGATCGGTCGCCCGGGCAGCTCTCTCAGCCTTCAGAATCTCTAACAAAAGCATAGTTCTCAGTATGTTTTGTAAAATATATCAAATAGGAGAATTATTTTGAATTCAGTGAGCATAGACAGCAGTCTTCTGGCCGTCGCAGCGGCGAGTGCAGCGCTGGCACTGGCGGCATTGGACTCCGGTCTCATGGCCGTCTTTGTCGACAGCAGGGCAGTGCGGCAGCTTGGCGACCTCTGGATCAGATCCGTCGTCGTAGACGAATTCTTGCAGACCGAGAGGGTTCTCGACAGTGTTGTTCCATTGGCTCACGTTGACAGTGAGATTCTCAGGGATCTTGCCGCCAGCGATCTCTGACGCCCTGCTGAGCGCGACAGTGTTCTTAGTGTATATATAGAATCTTGTGCGGGGACAATCCTCAGCGATCTTGAACCACATGAGCCATTGACTTACATTCTCGACCTCGCCAGAAGTGTTGATTCTGAACACATCTTGAAAGCTTCTCTTGCGAACGCAGAAGGACACAATGTCATCAATCACGCGCTGCGGATAGTTTCGGATGAGAATCGTGTTCCTGATCCAGGCTGGCATGCAGCGGCTGCGGAAAAGACCGCGTGCCATACGTACAGCATAACAGTCGTGTTTGCATTCGCCACAGACTCCCTTGCAGGTGCCTCTCACATCGGTCAACTGGCGGCCGTCTGCTGCGTGCAGAATCTCATCTGATGGCACAGTCGAGAAGCTGGGGATATATCCGAGCTTGATGTTGCCCTTGCTGATGGAAACATGGAGGTCTAGTATGTTTTTTGGGGTCTGGAAAATTGGTTCAGTATTCATATTCTATATATTAAGTTAGACAGTGTAATATATGCCGATCTGTTGAAAATAAACAGGAATGGACTAGTTATCCATTCCCATTTCGCGCAGCTTCTTAGCAACAGCCCGTTTGACCATCAGAGCTCTCTCTTCGTCGGTCTTGTCAGGTTTTGAGGCAGCCCAACGAGTCATTGTCTCAGTGAGCTCAGCGATCTTGATCGCCTTCCAGTCCGGTGCCGGATGACGCTCGATGTACTCGCGGTAGAATTCCGAGACGGAAGTGCCATTCACATCGTAGCTGCCGGTGTGAACGCTCGGAACAAACTCGACAGCAGGACGGTCTGCGACCCGTTCGTTGAGCCAAGCAGCATATTCGCTCTTGAATGTGCCTGCATCTGCCAGCTCGCAGAAGTGGAATGCGCATTCGTTGAAGGTCTCGGTCTCTGGATCGAAGATGATGGCAAGAGTGCGAGTGCGGTAACAGGTGATCTGTTGGGTGCGGCTCCCGACCAGCCAGCCAGTACCAGTCCATTTGCGTCCTCTCTTGACGGTGACGGGGCGGTTCATCATCAGACCGCTGTGTTCAAGGACTGTGCTGTCGAGACCGTTAATCTTGGAAGCGATGAAGTTGTCCTTGAGAGACTTGACATAGACCTCGTTCACGGGAAGCTCGGCGAAGATTGCAAGCCAGAGAGAAACACATTCGTAGAGATCGAATGGAGGAGCAGCATAGCGAGTGGACCAAGAGTCGGAGAAGATCTCTCCTGTCACATTGTTGTAGTAGGAGAAGTTGCAGTCATCGTCATCGTAGTAAGAATGGTAGTCGCGCAGGGTCATATAGACGTTAGCAGCGCCGTACTCAGCGATCTCGAATACGACACGCGGAGTATTTTGGCTAGTGTTTCCTTCGTGGGAAACGATTGCTTTTGCTTGGCGGTCGAGCTTCTCGATCATAGCTTCGACTTCGGTTCTGGCTTGTTCAGGGGTTCTGATCATATCGCTGGGGGTTTAGAGGTTAGACTTAATTGATTGACAGTGTAATATGTGCCGCATCTCGAATTATCAACGAAAATGGCCTGACTTTTTGCCAGGCCATTGAGTAACAATGTGTTATGTTTTATTTTTGATCGGCGGCTGCCCAGAACAGACACATCATGAGCAGTGTACGGTTCAGGTAGTCAGCGTGACGGACTCTGCTTTCTTCTAGCCATTTCCTTACATAATCTGGATTTGTGATAGCGCTCGCATAATCGCTTTTGTTGTCTGTCCACTCATTCAATCCCAAAAATTCTTTGTTCTCAGCGATCTTTGCATCCACGTCGGCGTCAGTGACCTCTGGAAAATCATCTGCGGTTACAAATTGGATTTCCTCTTTACCTCGGTTCTCTTTTGAGTTCCATTTTTCGTATGCGTCGGGAAACAGTGTGCGAAGCTCGTCAAACTGGGTCTCATTTGAACTAGGCGCAAAATTCATGATGTTGAAACGGATTTGCTCTCCGTCGTAGTTTCTGCGGATCATTCCGTACTTCTTTGCTTCCGTATCCATCCATTTGCTGAACTCTGAGCGAGTGATCTCCTTTGAGTCTACTTTCTTCGCCATCTCTTCTCTAGCAGCGATGTGCTCGTCACATTCTGGATCTGGAATGATGCGTCCGTTGCAATCCATCTCGGTTCTGCGAGGCCAGCGCCAGGAGTGTCGAGTGTATCGGACAGCTTCTTTCACTATGTCTTCCTGAATGGCTTCTGGCAGAAAAAATGCGTAGTATGGGACTTGTCTGTCTCGCGTCTTGGATATTCTTGCAACTGTCTTTTGCACATCATCCCAAGAGAACTTTCTCGGGAATGCGCTTCGTGCCATATCGTACATCTTCGCAAGCGCGGTGTCTATTCTTTCTATTCTTTGCTTTCTGTTCATGTTTGTGTGTTTTAGTCGGTTGTTCTGATGAAATAGTCGAGATCATCTCCTTTGAGGTTGTCCATGCACCATGCATCTGCATCTTCATATAGACTAGAGTACAGCTCGCAGAGATCAGCGTGATTGTCTGATGCCAGCTGATCATTGCATTCTTCTGCCCATACTGCCCTGTCGTGGTGCTCCCAAGACTTCCAGTTGAGCGCCATCACAAGCTCTGTGATATACTCAGTGTCAGTTTTCCATTCATTGAAAGCTCTCTCGTACGTGTCACGGATAGCGTCTGCGCCGAATGCCTCGGCGATGGAGAAGTCAGTATAAAATGTCGTCTTCGGCTCATAGCCGGTCATTTCCTCTATGTTCCAGTCTGCTACTTTCATAATCAAAAGAATTATATGTTATAATTATGAATAGGCCGGCTTCATCAAATCTTAACGATCGACCACTTGTCTCGGCACAGCATAGAATGTCCCGTCGTGGCAGATCACTGTGTCGCCAGATCTCACTGTGATGTCATTCTCTGCAGATCTTCCTCTGATTGCATTCCCGCACTCAGAAAAGTACATCTTTGTGAACAGCTGGAGTGCTATCTTGTCGTCTGGCCCGTCATAGTCGAAGCACTCTATCTCTGTATCTTGGCATCCTCCATGATGAATAGTAATCTTATATGGAGTTTTCGTAGGAAGATACACAGAAGCAGCAGTGCCGAAGATTTCTTTGCTGCGCTTTTCTCGAATGTTATCGACAAGAAAATTGTACAGATCCTCTGGAGTCTCTAGGCATATTTGTCTGCCGTCGCTTGTATTGCCGCAGTTGCCTGCCCATTCTTTAGTGCCGAACTCTAATTCATATATATAGTATGAAATCCAAGAGTCCTCATCCTCGAATTCTTTTTCAAGCTCTCTGACTAGAGCGTCTTCTAGACGTGTGTCACACAACAGCGGCCAGAGCTGATAGCCGCGAAGGTCCATGTCTTGCTCTGGACGGTGTTTTTGAAGAACGGCATACATATCGTCACACAGCTCATCTGTGTGCTTTTTAGTTTCTTGCAGTGCTCTGAGCAGCGCACAGAATGTCTCTTTAGTTGTCATTTTCTTTTGTATTTTTATATTTGTCTAGGTTCAATTCAGAAAACAGCGGCTGCTTGATGCCGTTCTCTTCACATCGGAATTTCATTGATTCCTTCATAGCGATATATTGGCGGATAGCGCCGCAAAAGTTTCTTTTCCCAATCTTCTCTTTCATAAGAGAGACATTCACCCTCATGAAGTCTGATAGTCTGTAAAATATCTCTGATATTCCTGTGTACGATGCACCCTGCCGGGTATCATAATAGAACAGGTAAGAGATGAGTTTGTCATCAGCGCATTCTACTGGTTTCACTGTCACCCAGTCCCTTAGCACAGTTATTGTATTCGTGAGAGTTTTTGACAGAATCGAACTGCTTGACTCCATTGCTTCATCGAACTGGTCTCTGATAGTATACAGACCTCCGGCAGTATTCTTGCACAGCTCAGAAAGAAGTCTGTATTTGTCCTGGATCAGAACGGCGTTCTTCAGCAGTGATTCTGCTAGATCTCGATCTGCATTCATCTCCTTGTATGCGGAAACCACCGCGTCCTTGAAGATTTTTATTTTTTCTGTGATTTTCATATTATATAGATTTTAGTAAAAACAATACTATTACAAAAACTGTCTCATCAGATTTTGTTCTATGTGTTGCTTCAGTGTCATGAACACAGCTGTGTCGGAGTCAATTCCAAGTTCTGTCAGCTTCTCTGGAAAAACATTCTCTGTCACTAATTCTACTGCTGACGAATAATCGAACACTACTCTCAACAGCCCGGTGTTTGTGTTTTCTCGGATCTCTGATTCTACAGAAACTACTCCGTACGGGCCTGTAGTTATCGAACATTTTTCTTTTGAAGTTTTCCAGCACACTGAGATGAACTCTTTCCTCTCATTCTTTATAATGTCTATCATTTCTCTCCCGTCCTTTGCAGACGGCGGAAACACTGTAGATGCATATCCTCCGACAAAATATATTTTGATCACGCATGATGAATCGTCCTCTGAGAATACTGCTACTACTGCTGCTATGCTAGTTGTGTCTATAGTGTGATGTATAATTCTTCCGTCATCGAATTCTTCAGTAAAGCGCATGTGCAAAAAATATTTTTTATAATATATAGAAAGAGCGCCAGACAATTACTGTCTGGGCTCTTCAGCTGCCTTCCAGGAGATCTTCGGCTTGAAGATTGCCATTATGTCGATGGCCTCGCTGATAAGATCGGTTATCTCTTCAGAGTCCTTGTATGCCATCGGTGACTCGTCAATAGTTGCCTCGCACACAGATGTTGTGACGATTCCGTCCATAGATGCCTTGAACTCGTCCATCGTGACGGTCTTCTTTGCCTCGGAGCGAGACATTTTTCTGCCTGCTCCGTGAGAGCATGAGTTCATCCATTCTGCGTTTCCCTTTCCGAAGCCGAATACAGTGCCGTCGCGCATGTTCAGAGGCACGATCACCTTCTCGTTCAGGTGAGCAGAGATGGACGACTTTCTGATATAGTGGTCTCTGAAGTCAACATAGTTGTGCGTGCATGTTACGGCATCGTCGATCTTTGGAAGACGCATCTTGCGCAGAATGTCCGAGATTATGTTTTGAACAGTTCGGTGGTTGTACTTTGCATAAGCCTGCGCAAGAACCATGTCGCAGAGGTAGCCACGCATATCTTCACCCGTCAAATAGCCTTTTATGAACTTCTTTCTGCACTCCTGCAGCTTCTTTTTCAGCTCGACATCGAAGCCATCCATAGTCTTGTGAGTCTTCTTCCACTCTAGCTTGAGGCCAGCTGTCAGCTCGGCTGCTTCTGACTTTGTCATAGGATTCACTGTCTTTTTCATCCAGTGCTTGCACACCTTCACGCCGAAGTTGCGAGAGCCGAAGTGCATTGTTATTGCGCCTTTGATCACGCTTTCCCCGTACTCGATGAAGTGGTTGCCGCCGCCGATTGTTCCGAGTGACTTCCAGAATGTGCCTTCGTCCATGCCAAGCGTGTTCAGCTTCTTTGTGAGCCACTTCTCTGTTACCACGTTCGGGAGCAGATCAATGGTCATCACCTCGGGCCACAGCGATCTTGCACGCATAAACTCATGTCCGAGGAAACGGAGGAAATCTTTTTGGTCAACGACAGTCTTGTCGTGGATATTGAATCCCATCGGAATTCGCTTTTTCACTTCTCTCTCGAACTTCTCCAGCTTGTCAGCAGGGATCTTGTCTTCTAGCATGAGCATAGTGACAGAGCACCCGATGTCAACGCCGATGTGCTCGGGGCAGATCCAGTCGCCGATCTCGGCTACCAAGCCGCATGGACCAGACGCGCCGACGTGAACATCGGGCATCAAAACGACTTTCTTTCCGTCGAATGCAGGATTGTTGATGATGTCGTACACTTGGCCGTACACGCCATCCTCTACGGTCTCCGCATATATTGTTGCTCTAGTGCATTTTCCTACAAGTGTTATCGGTGTCATATTATATAGATTTTTTGAATTATACTTTTGTTAACGTACTTCGATTCTGTGTGCTCCGCTGTGATAGTCGATCTCAGTGACAGGCGTGGCCGAGTTTGCGTTTGCTGGCATGAGTGCGATCATGCGAGCGTTTCCGTCGAGTTCGAAGCCGGGAATGTTCAAGAGATAACCGTGCTCAGTGTTAGCATTCTCATAGACGAGGAAGCGTGCAACAGTGGACTCGCCGTTTGTGACACGGATGGAGCAGAGGTCCTTGATCTCGTTGTCCTCGAAGGTTGCTGTAGTGCTCACTTGAGCATCGAAGTCTCCGTTCATTACGAGGTTCCATCGGTTGCCAGTATTGTCTTCTACGACAACTGTCTTTTTGATTGCCAGTATTGCTGCCATATATTTACTATTTTTGCGGTTAGACTTATGTTTACGCTGTAATATGTGCCGGTGGTACAAATTATCAACGAAAAAAGGCTTGGCAACGTTGCCAAGCCTTTGTATCTTATTGTAAATCAATACAGATTTTGCAAATTTGACGCTAGACGGATTATTGGACTTAGCGATGTATAGTTACTATAGGCGAAGGTATTGGTGCTCGCCTGCGTCGCCGGACACAGATTCTCGCGTAAAATTGGGATCGGTTCAGATGCGCTTTCTGAAGCGTTGGGTTATGTTCTCCATAGACACTTTAGATGTCGTCTTGAACATGACTTGGTTGGAACCCTCTTGGTCAATCGGTCCGAGCTCCTCTCTGTATCTGCCCATTTTCACATAGTCAAACTCAGTGAGCCTGTGTGACCATCTTAGGAACTTGTGGTCCTCATAAGAATATCCAGTATACCAGCAAGTCTTCAGTTTCGGATGCCTGCGCTTGAATTCTCGATTTAACTCGAACAGAGTGTCTGGATCATTGTCGCCGCCCATGAATGCTACGCAGGTGACTGGAACCATAGCCGCTCCTTCAAGGATCGTGTCTAATCCGTCTGCTGTCAGTATCAGGCCTCTGTCCTCCCACAGCTGCGGACTGTGGCATCCTTTGCAACGGTGCGGGCAGTTTGTCAGATTTATTGCCAGGGTGATCTCGTCAGGCACCTCTCTGAACACGATCGCTGTGTCTTCGAACTTTATCATTCCTCTTCTCCGTCAAATTCTTTCTTGTTCTCAAACAGACTGAGATCGTAGTCTTCGTCTTGCTCGACTGTGGACTTTCTGTTGAGGTTGTTCTGTTTTATGAACTTGTGCTCGCTCATCGGAAGCAGTCCGAGAATTGCCTTCATCACATTCAGACAGCAGTCACGAGACACATTGCTTACGACCCCTTTTGTGAGTCGCTGGAAATTCTCAAGCGAATTTGGAAATGCCTTCAAGAAAGTCGGCTGGTAGTCGAACGGGAATCCGAGCAGCGTCATGTACTCTCTCATATTGATGTAACGGTCGATCGTGGGGTGCACAAACTGTCTGATGTTCCGGCGGATCACGCACTTGAACCGGTCATAGGAGAAGTACGGCGAACGATCGAAGATCCCTTTTCCTGACTCTAGCTTTTTCTTGAATTTCCGGTACATCTGTGCATAAGTCTGTGCCCATTCTACTTCGGACATCGAAGAATCAGGATAGTTCTTTTCTAGCCATTCGATGCACTCGTCCATCCACCCGTTCTCCCAGATGATCTTGGACACGCTCAGCTTGTCGTACTTCTTTACGCACTCGGCATGTGTCAGACCAGTCTTTTCTAGCAGGAACTTATACGGTTTGAAGTGCTCGCTCGGATTTTCCTTGTACAGATACACATCTTGGTATGTTGCATCCTTCGGAACGGTCTCAAGGAACTCAGTGAGAGTGCCGGTCCAAGGATCGTTCACCCAGTCCATTATGGGACAAGTGTCAGACTTCCACATGAAGTAGAAGCAGCGAACTCTGTGCTGGGGAATTCTGTGGTGCAGAAGATCAGTCTTGTACAGGGAAAATGAATATCCGTGCTTCTTAGCGATCTGGTACAGCTTTGCGGTGACTTTCTTTCCGCGCTCAGTGAACAGAGCCTGCGCGTTCTCGCCGAAGTAGACTGTTGGTTTGAGGTTCTCTAGCACCCATTCAGCAGACTTGTACATCCACTCGTTCTTTGGCGCGTCAACACCCTTGTTCTCGTTCTTTGCAGTGTTCTGTGTAGAAAGACCTCCGCACGGACACACCGTCATCACGAAGTCGAGGTTTTCCATATCTTCCTTTGGCGGCAGCTCGCCTTTGTCAATCACATAGTACGGAACATCAGGCCAATAGTTCACGAGACCGACATCAATGTCGTAGAATCCGTCCCAAGACAGATTGAACAGCGGCTTAGTGTCGCACGCTTGGAAGCATCCGATCGCGCCACCGCCCATTCGAGGAACCAGCGTTCCCCATCTCCACTTCTTTGCAGAAGCAAGCTTGTCCAGGTCAAACGGACGTATAAACATGTCTCTAGTTGTTACTTCGCTCATATATAAATGAATTTAATTGTCTATGTCAATATACATAAAAAGTGCCGTCAGTTCAGACGGCACCGATAGTTTTGCATGTGAAAAGCTTATTGAAGGCTGCAGATAAAATCCATCGCGCTCTGGAATTCAGTCTCTGCTTTCTTTAGAGTGTTATATACGGAATTTGCCTTTGACTCGTCAACTGTGTAGATCTTCCATCCGCTCATCTCAAGAACTGACTCGCTGTCACGCTCAGTCTCGTTGTAGAATATAGAAGTTTGATAGGTGTTGTCGCTCGCGACATCTTTGTCAACGGAAATTCCAGTGAATGTAGAAAAGTCATCTGCATTACTTGTCACGATAAACGGAAGATCCTGTCCTGCCTGGAACAGAACTGTGCCGCTCAATTCAGGAAGATCTGTGTTCTTCAAGGTTTTCCATCCGCCTCTTCCAGATGCAACCAATGTAGCAGACTTCAGAAGATTTCTCAGCTCCGATTTTGCGTTATTTGCCATGCACACTGCTGCAAATGCATCAGATGCTGCTTTCTCGAACTCTTTTTCACTGATCTGCTTGCAGCGCTTGTTCTCTTTTGACCAGACATACATTCCGCGAGTGTCATTGTCATCAGGAGTAGTGTTCACGACAAGTCTCCACAGTTTGTTAAACTGGTTATCTTGCATAAAGACGCACCTCAGCGTGAAAAGTCTCCTATTTTCGCCGTCCTGTGGAACGACTGATTCTCTCAGATGACGGCTTCTTCCAAGTCTGTCATCAGATTTCTCTGAAAACCAGAAGCGCTCCTGTCCTTCTACGGATGCCAGCTTTTCATTGACTACTGATTCTTTGATAAATTCCTTTAATGGCTTCATAAATTATGATTTTTACAATATAAATATGCTGCTGTTGAAAAAGACAACGGATTTAATAAACTCGAATCATGAGAACAGTTCCTCTGATAGACCACTTTTCTCCGACTTTTGTATTGTCTAGGTCTTTAGCCGCACTAGCAATGTCTGCATCCGTGTCGAATCGTCCTCCATATTCAGTTCTAATAAACTCAAACGAATCTTTTATTGTGTTCAGTGTCACTCCTCTGGTCTTTTTGTCTAGGCTAGCAAATACTTTTGTTCCTGCCTGCGGCACCAAGTCTGTTATGCTGTAAATATTCGCAAGTTCTACAACAGTTCCAAGGCACTTCAAGAGCTCAGTAGACTCATTTATTTGCATATTCTCGTTCAGTGTGTCTCTTAATGATTTCATGTTATTTATAATGTTTTTTATTTTCTCCGTTCGGGTATCTTGCTATCTTGTGCAGATGAAACTTCTTCGGATCAGTGTCAAACTTCTCAGTCGGTTCCATTCCGATTGATCCGTACAGCTTGTACAGAGAGGCTAGCGGAGTGTTGAACATGTCATCTGGGTCGCCTGTCAGAACTACATTCCGTTTGTCGGCCCATTCAGCAAGTATTTTTAGCACCGTCTTTGCTATTCCTTGTCCCCTCATGTCTGGCTTCACCTGTATAGACACTAGCTCTACCACATCGTGATCTGTGCGGAGAGCGCCTTGCTGACGGTTGTCAATCTTCAGCCACAGCTCGCTGAGCCCGTATTCTTGTGTGATCTCTGGAAGCAGACTTTCTTCTGGTTCGTCTGGATCCCAAGTGCACAAGAACTGGTCTCCGTCTTTCTTGAGGCGCTTGTCAATCTCTTTTTCTAGATCGATCTTAGATTCTGTCAAGTATTCGTATATGGTTTTCATATTACCAGGCTTTTACGGAAAATGGATATACATACGGAGTTTTGTCACTGATTTTTGGATCTGTTCCAGTGAGATCTTTTACCATGTCATTGAATGCTTTGTATTCTGACGGATCCCAATTCCTGTTGTCATATGCCATTTGATAATATGTCTTTTGCCACCTCGGTTTTGTTTTTGCCTTCCATTCCTCAGTGTGATCCAGAGTAAAGTTCCATTCTGCCCAAGTGCTCTCCGAGCAAGATCCTCTCATGAAAACAAATTGAACGTCTTTGCCTGACTCTAGCGCATCTTTTGCAGAAGCCGGGTCCCACAGGAGAAATAGTGTCCCGTAGTCACCATAGTGAGTTTTGTCTGACTTAAGGTGACCGAAGCCGATACACATTGGATCGTTGCCAACGCCAAGTTTTGGAAGCTCAGACACTTGACTGCTAGTCATTAGACTTGCGTATTTTCTTGCCCTTATATTTCTACTTCTGACATCTTTTCTGGCAGATGTATTCTTTATTGCATCTGTGATATTGGTATCAAACGAGTGTTTGTCAATCGGCAAAGGATTCACTATTGCGTTCTTGAACATCTCTTTTGGGTCCCCTTTTACTGATGCTTCGCACAATGACTCTTCTATGTATTCAGACAGCTTTTTCATATATGTGATGTTTTTTCTGTTTATATATGTAATATGAATATAATAAGAAAGCGGCCGCTTTGTCTAAAACAGCCGCTTTCGTGATATAATAACGCCTTTTTCAGAAGATTTCCCATCGTTTTAGGTCCTCGTTGTAAGCGTGCAGTGATCCAGCAAAGTAGTTTAGCGGGCCGCACTGGAGCTCTGGGTATGTGTCCTTCAGCTGCTCGACCATATACTGCTGCATTGCATTTGTAAGCCAGATGTCGATGACAAAGTGCTTGAAGTAGTCGTTTGACCGGATGTAGTAGATCACATACAGGCGGTTGTTTCGGATCAGGAACTGGTACGACACTGAGCAAGGAATACGAGTGTTGCCACCTGTCTTCTGCGTGTCATCCGGACGGAAGATCATCACCATCCCCTGACGGGAATTTCGGTCCTCCTTGAGTGTCGCGATCACATTGTCTAGCTGTCCGAGATAGTTCAGACGCTCAGAATATGTGTAGTCGAATTTTGTGTTGTCTCCGTGGGACATCAGAGCTTGCCACAGATCAAGACGGATCTTGTAAGACTCGCCGGGGTTCAGACCCTCTCTGTTGATACGGTCTTTGAACTCTTGATGACAGTACTGCTCAATGCGCTCGCCCTCTTCCTCGAAGATGAAGTCGAGCATCTCGCGTTTGCCGAGCCACGGCTTGTTGATGATGAAGTTCATGCCAATCAGCTCTTTTGTGATCTGGTCTTCGCCAGTGAGCTGGACATTCTGGTAGTGTTTCACTGGCACTGTGATGCCGCTGAGCTTAAGCTCCCTGTTGATCTCTTGGATCATTTCGTAACAGTCTTTGAAAATTCTAGCCATATTTCTAGTATTTAGATTCTATTCTGAAAATGTTTACTTGGTGCTTTAGATCCCACAGCTTGCGGATGTCCTCGTCTTGGATGCCTTGAGTGCGGAAAATCGCAATCATTTTTCCCCAGATCACTTTCAGTCTCGGCTCGAACACATACAGATCAACCAAGTACTGAGACTCTCGCCACACGCGGTTTTTCAGACAGTTTGCGGCTAATCCGAGTGAATAAATTACATCCAAAATGGCTGTGTTCATATCATTCTGGAGCGGAACAGGAGAATCTTTCACATCATCATAGGACCAGCCATACAGCCCGTACAGCTGCATAGTGAAGTTCAGTGCATCAATGAGTTCCTCTTTGATATGGGTAGGCTCCTCCAATTCTACAGCCTCTATCGCTTCGGTGAGCTCTTCAGTGATGCACCAGCAGTAATGTTTGAAGAACTCCTGGTCTTCGTGGTACGAAATGTCGAAGTTCTTGCACTTCTCTATATATCCTGGCTCGAACATCTCGTTCAGATCAGACTGGAGCTTGAATATCTCGTTCCAGTTACGCAATGTCGGTTCGTTTACGTCTTTTATATTCATATATTACAGATTTTCTTGATTTCCGAATATGCCTGTGCTTGCCAGCATTGATCTTCTTTCCGAATCGAGCTTTTCTTGCCAGTCGTTCAGTCCGCTGAGGTATGCGCATGCGTCCACTAGATTGTCCTCTTTGTGTGAATAAGCTTCTCTTGCTAGTTTCATTGCCACTTTCATCCAGTAGATGTCAGTGGTCGTTATTTCCTTTCCCGTGAGTAGAGAGCACAGCTCTGCTGTTCTCTTGTGGGTTTCTTCCATCGGACCGTACTGGCGATCTTTCTCTTCACTTCTCTTGTTTGCTATCTCATTTGCTCGTTCTAGAATATTTGACATGCTGAAAAAGCGTATTTTTATGTATGAATATAAACAAAAATGCCGAGACTTTCATCAGTCTCGGCAAGTGTTTGTCAGTACAAGTCTTCAGAATAAAGTGTTCTTTTTGGTGCCACTAACTGTCCGCACTTGTACGCTATCTCTGATGCTTCGTGTCTGTCTACATAGCGTCCGAGAGAGGTGAGAAAGCCACCAGTGTCTGAACGGTCAACAATATCTCCGAATCTGTAGAGTATATCAGCATGCCGCCAGCCGGTGACAGTACCGAACACTTGTCTGTGCGGTTCATAATAGATCATAGACGGATCGAAGCCTTCGGCCTTTGTCTTGGCTAATCTGGGCGGATCGGTCTTAGTCTTGTATGCAGCGCACAAGATATATTCTTTTGAAGTGTCTATCACTGCCATGTCAGTTCAATTATTGCTCTTTTGGATGGAGAATAGAGTCGAAGAAGTTTTTGAGAATCAAGCCGTCATGATAAAATGTAGTGCGGATATGCCACACATACTCTGGCGGATTGTCTCTGTGATTCGGGATCCAGTTGTGGACAACAAACGGAACTGGACGAGTCCCGTCTATGAATGCGCAGCCTCTGAAGCGCCATTCCTCTGTCTCGGTCTCCTTGGTCCGGTCTGACAGCTTGAAGCCGATGATAGACTCCATCTGGTCTTTTGTGCATTTTACTTCAGCTTGAAAAAAGTCCTCAGCAGTCTCGGGATAATCTCTTGTGAACTTTATCTTCATAATATCTTACAGTTTTGTGTTTACAATATAAGATATGCACAGGTCTGAGATTATTAACGCGAGAAGGCGGCAAAGATGACGACAGAGGACTGTTTATAACACGACAGGAGTGTCATCTCTTAGCTGAGATGACACTCCGTTCAGCGTCAAATTTGAGCGCTTGTTTTCTATTCTAGTGCTTCTGCTGGATCAACGTTATACACGTTAGCGATGAGTTCATAGAATTTTGTCAGCCATTCGATGTTTTCATCACCCTCTGGCATGCCAACGATCTCCATCCATTGCTCGATGTCATTAGACAGATTGAAGCTCTCGATGTTGTCTGCAATCCATTTTGCCATTCCTGCAATGATGTCATTCAGACCGAGAAGATCATTTTCTTCTTTCATCTTTGCAGGCGCATTGTCACACAGCCACTTGAATTCTGAAGAGTTTTTGAATGAACGGAACTCTTTCGGGCACACTACTGCATTCTTTCCGAGCGCTCTTGCAATCTCCTTTTTCATTTTGGTGTCTGCTGTGCCCTCGTTAATAGCTTCTAATAATACTGATTTGAGTGATTTCATATTTATATAATTTTTGTTCATTTGTTTGCTGCTATCACAGACAGATTCGGTATGCCGAGCTCTCTTGCTGCTTTCACATTCTTTCGGTCATCATCTACAAACACTACCGTATCGTGAGTTCGGCACAGCTCTCTCAATATATTGGCTTTCTTTTCTGCGTCAGTATTTCCTGGATAGCGCTTTGTCTCGTCGTTCACTGCGTGAGAAAGAGTGCGTTTGAACGCTGATCCGAGTTCTTGCAGCTCTCCGTTCCGCTTTACTCTGAGAAAACTGTCTATGGCGCTCTTCACCACCTCTTCGCAAGATCGAGCAGTGAGAAAGCAGAAGTCGTAGCCAGCATTCACGTAGTCGTCAAGTATTCTCAGATTCTTCAGAAGTGGCGTTCCGTTTATGATAGAATGCCACACTTTCTCTGGCTGTCGGAATTCTCTGTAGTCGAATCTGACGCCTGCGGCATTCGGATCGGCCGCGTCAGGATCTTTAGCGAATTCGTCAGTAGTCAGACCGGTCTCCTTTCCGTCTTTGATTTTCCAGATCTTTATGTCGTCTGGTCTCACCCTCAAAAGCGTGTCGTCTATGTCAAACACGATCAGGCCAGACTTCGAAGACGGCAGCGGCTTCGGTGCTTCCATTATCAAGCTCTCCCTGATGTACTTGCTGAGGTGTTTCATTTACTTTCCGTATTTTGACAAACTGTTCACTCGATCGGCAAAGAACTCCGCATCTCTTGCTATTCCTTTCCACTCGAGCATGAGGTCCTTTGCAGCTTTCTTGTCAAGCTCTTCTATAGTGTAATTGTAATATCCAGGATCCCAGTCATTGGCATTCTTGCCAGGAAAGATTGCTTTTTCTATTCCTCCTCTGTAGATTTTCTTGAATTCCCCTTCTGTTTCGCTGTTCAGCTGAAATGTCTGAACGCCGTGCGCATTTACAGAGACAGACTCTAGATACTTGTTCGGTATCATGGCTATTACAGTATCTGCTTGGTAATAACCCTCTGTGTCTCAGACTTTTATCAAGCACAGCGTGCTGTCTGTGCCTCTGTTCATGGCCTCATTTATTGCATTCTGCAGTGACTTCATAATATATTCGTTGATTATACATATAATAAATGATCTGTGACACATACAAAAAGAGGCCGTCCGTGCGGCCTCTTTTTCATTCAGTGTCTGAAGCAATTACTTGCTCTCGGGAAGATTTCTCTTGACGGCGGTCTCCATTGTGGAATTCTCCATGATCTGTTTCATGTCCACGCCGGTAGCGTCCGAAACAGTGTCCATAGTCTGTTTGATGACTGCCGGCACATTGCCGCTGAGCTGGTTGATGCCGTTTCCGTCTGAGCCGTAGATGCGGACATCTTTGATGGTAGAGATCGGTTTCGCGACTTGAGCTGCGATCTCTGGCAGTTTCTCGATGACCATCTGAGCCTTTGCAGCATCTCCGTACTCCTTGAATGCTTCGGCTTTCTTGCGCATAGCCTCTGCTTCTGCGAGACCCTTCTTTTCGATGGCAGCTGCCTCAGCAAGACCGGTTTGCTCGATAGCGTATGCTTCAGCATCAGCGAGCTTTTTCTTACCGATTGCCTCTTGCTCCATACGGAATTGCTCAGCCTCTGCTTTTGCTCTGACTGCCTTGGCTTCCTGCTCAGCCTCATAGGCTTCTGCTTCGGCTTTTCTCTTGCGGAGCTCTAAGTCTGCAGCAGCATTTGTCTCGGTCTGGTATTTGTCAGCCTCTACCTGACGGCGGACTGCAGCGTCCAGTTCGTTTTGCTTGATCTTGACCTGTTCTGCGGTGAGCTCTTGCTCTTTCTTCGCTTTAGCGATGTTGGCCTCAACCTCTTTCTCGTTGATGATCTTCTGGTTCTCTTGGATACGGATCTCCTTCACTGCCTGAGCTTCGACGGTCTTCTCGTTGACGGTCTTCTGTTGTTCCTGCTGCTGGATGCTGTATGCGGCATCTGCCACAGCCTTCTGGGTGTCAGCCTTCACTTGGAGGTCTGCTTTCTTTACGGCGAGTTCAGTCTGGCGCTCAGCGATGATGGTCTCGTTCTTTACCTCAGCGTCATTGGCCTCTTTCTTCGCATTGGACTGTGCGATAGCGATCTCCTTCTCGGCATTCGCCTTAGTGATGGCAGCAGTTTTCTTGATAGAATAGGTGTTGTCAGCACCCAAGTCGGAGATCAGACCTTTCTCGTCGGTGATGTTCTGGATGTTGCAGCTCAAGATCTCGATACCAAGCTTTTCCATATCAGGAGAAGCCTTCTTAGCGATCTGGTCGGAGAATCCGTCTCGGTCGGTGTTCAGTTCCTTCAGACCGATAGAGCCGATGACCTCTCTCATGTTGCCTTCCAAGGAGTCTTGAATCTGGTTTGCAATGTCTCGCTCGTTCATGTTGAGGAAGTTCTTAGCAGCTAATCGGATTCCGTCTGGCGTATTTGCTACTCGAACCTTAGCTACTGCGTCCACTCGGACATTGATGAAGTCTTTGGTCGGCACTGGTACAGAAGTTTTAATGTCAACTGATGTCTGCCCGAGGAACACGCGGTCAAGACGCTCGAAGAACGGAATGCGGAATCCGCCTTTTCCGATCAAAACTCGAGGAGTCTTTGACAGACCGGAGATGATGAGAGCAACTTGCGGAGGTGTCTTCACATAAGACAGAATGATGATGGCGATTAGCAGGATAATTCCCGCAGCGATTGAAATTGATAATGTGTTCATAAAAACAAAAATTAAATGGTTATAAAAATATTGGTTTGTTACGGAATTGTCACGATCTTTTCGTTTTTGTCATAGAATGCTCCGTAGTTCTCTAGCACAAATGCAAATTTTAGACCCTCGTCGCCTTCATCGTTTTTCGGCAGATATTCAATATACATGCCGCCAGAGAAAAATGACTCTTTTTTGTCAAATGCATCTCTCAGTCGCTTAGTCACCTCTTGCCTGATCTGATGTGCTGACGGAATGCCGGTGTCCCACCATTTCCAATCCAGAGCTTTCATAGCAGTGTGAATTCTGTCGAATTCTATGAAGTCAACTATCTCGGACACTATCGCTTCTCTGCGACGGTGACGCTTTTCTAACTCAGTTTCCACATCGACAAAATCTTCTGGCGGATATACCTTCTCCATGCATTCTGGACAGCTAGCATAAACTTCGCCGCTTAGATCGCCTAGACGCAGAATCTCTGTGTCGCAGGGAATGAATTCGCAACCGCACTGTGGACAAATGAAAATATTGTCTTTTATTCTGTTACCGTGTTTGAGAACTTTCATAATTATTCAGATTTTAATGTTTGTATAATATATTCAAATTATTGACTTTTTATTCAGCCAGGGCAAGATTTATTGAAGTCGGAATGACAGCAGAGCCCATTCTCCACGCTAATTCTATCTGTTCATCAGTCATGTTCGAGTTCTTGTTGTTTGGGTCTGCTGGAGCAAGCAGTTTGTTCTTTTCTAGGAACCCGTAGAACATTGCCTCCAGATGATTTTCAAGAGACCTTTGGTATAGATCATACGCATACTGTATCTGGACAAGTTCGCTCGGAGTGCAGAATATGACGACATTTGTTCCTTTCGGGTTGCAGCCGTTCAGTTTATCGCGAAGGTTCTTTGCATATTTAGTCTTGGAGTCTCTTCCGAAATAGGCCATTTTCTTGATACCGTACTGGACTGCTGCTACTTGTTTGAACAAGTCCCAAGATCTGACTCCGTGTATGCGGCAGAACAGCATTTCCTCAGAGGTAGTCTCTAGATCGGCAGCGCTGATGTTGTGCTCTTTCATTATCCGAGTCAGAGCAGCTTCGGCAGCCTCTTTTTCGCCGCCTTCTGAACGCTCTGCTAATGCCCTGATTTTATTGAGCTTGTCGATGATTTGATCCTTGTTCATGACTATATAATATTTACATATATTTATTGCTTCTATGCCACTAACGCAGTTCGTGAATTTTCTCTACTGCCTCTATTGCTTTTATTGACTCCGAGTCTGTCAATTCAATCATCTTTATGTTTCTCGTGTCATAAAAGTTGCACAGACAAGCTAGTTTGTTTTCCATACCACCCGGACTGTTGTTCCACAGATTATAACAGACCGTGGTTTCGTTGAAAGAACTAGCGAAAAATGGACAGCCTCCATCGTAGCAGATGTGATCTGTAGTCGGATCCTTCTCGTCCATTATTAGGATGAGCTTTTTCTTGCGCTGCTTGATGTCATTTTGCTTGTCTGCCATTCTTTTTATTTTCTTTATGAGATCTTGAGACCATACAGCGTCATTGCATTTGTATCCCCAGCCATCAGTGAGTCTTGCTACGAATTGATTCTTTTTGACCCATTCACTCAGCTTTTTTATGTCTTCTTGTTTCATCTTTCACACTTTTGTTGTCATTTATGTTTTGCTATCCGTCTCTTTCTTCGTACTATATATGAATTATTGTTTCAGAAGTCGAAAATGTCGCGGAGTTTTTCGTCTGGATCGTTCCTCCACATCTCAGCTGTGATCATTGTGTGATTATTGCCGAGCCCTTCGTTATAGACTCCTTTCGGATAGAATTTTTCGGTGTATTCTGCCAGACGATCTCTCTGTCTAGACGTGAACGGAAGATCTCTCATTGCTGACCCCATGCTTACTAGATTGTAGCCGGAGTATCGGATTTTCCCGTCGTGGAATCTTACCCAGCCCATCTTGTCAAGGTGCCAGTCTCTGTTCTCAACATTCTTCGATTTCGCCAAGCTCGGCCAGTTCTCGAACACAGCATCCGCGATGTCGATGTGGGCAAGTCGAGATTCCTCGCCGTCCATTGCAAGCACGTTTCCGTCTCTGTCAATGAATCCTGCAGTCCAGTTGTGGTCGAATTGGACTGGCTCTGAAATGTCTCTTTGCTCGGTGCTCTTTCTTGCATTCACAAATCTGTCCAGTTCATCGAATACGGTTGCTCCAGCAATGTCGTCGCACAGTCTAGACGCAGAATAGTCAGCTGTCACTTTTTCTAGATACTTGTGAGTAGCATTCCATTCTTTCAGTCCGTCTTCATCAAGCTCTTTCATCACGCTGAGCAGTTTGGCAAGATCGGAAACGATTGCCATGTAATGAGTGAAGTCCTCGCACTCTCCAGAGCAGGCAAGATTCTTCATCAGCCATTCACGGAGACGGATCAATTTCAGCCCCTCGTTCACGAATTTTCTGACTCCCTCCAAGTCATTGAAGATGTCGCTCACTCGCTGAGAAAAGCATCTAGTGAGCTCGCCTGACTCGATAATCTGCTGCATCTGGTAATCATTGGTCATCCAGATTCTAGCAATATCCATCGGAGTGAATCGAGCGCCGACTGACCAGTGCCAGCCTTTCGGAAGATCAAAGATCGCCTCAGCGTGATCGATGTCCAAGTCGTACAGAAGACCGTTGCTGAAGAATTGGTAGAGATGTTTTTGCAAGTATTCGCCCTGCTCGACAAGATCAAAGCCCTCTTTATGGACCGTATGTTGAATAAAATCAGGATCGAATTTGTGGTACTCTTCGTAGTCGCCTTCAGGAAGCTCGTCTTTAGAGCAGATGCCCATCGTTCCTCCGTCTATTACATACAGGAACAACTGAGAACGAAGGATAGGTGCCACATACTGTTCTGGACAGCCGGACAGCACCAGAGCGTCCCATGCCTTTTGCGGTTCTAGTTCACAGAACAGATGCTCATGCGCGATGTTCTGGAGCATGATGCCGGCGTTAGCGCCGAGCGAGAAGTGGACTGTATGTTTTTCAGAGTTTGCCATATTTGAATGTTTTTACAATGTAAAATGTGCCGATGATGCGGCATCTTAACGATATGCCTATTTTTTACGTTTCAACAGACTGGTGTCGAATTTCCTGAGATCGGCGATGAGGTCGATTACATCTTTCTTTGACTTCAGCGTCTTTGGGACAATGAACACCTCCTCGCCCTCGTGGATCCCAGGCCGGATAGAGCCGTACACAGTTTTCTCGGTCAATCTCCAGTCTTTTTGCCCAAGCGGATCTCTGTATGACTCGAACTGGACTGGTCCGTATTGTATCTCCCAACAGTGTGGTCCGCCGAGTCTCCAGCTGTGTCCGTATTTGTTCACGCAGTCGCCGACACAGCGTCTTGCATACAGATAGCGCTTCCCGTCTCTGGAGTAGATCTTGATCTCAAAAGCGGTGTTGTAGTAGGTGTTCGCTTTTGCAGCAAGCTCGCTGAGCAGGCGGTCTTGGACTTCTTTGGGCAATTCTGTGAATTTCATATCCGTATATTTTAAGGTTACAATACAATATAGGCCGTCTTGTCGAAAAATCAACAGACGGCCGTATTTGACGTTTAAGGCCTCATGCCCTCTCAGCTTAGGGTTTACTCATGGAGTTTGGCGTTCGGCGCTTCAGCGTCGCCGTTGCCGCCTTCTCGCGTCAGCGGTCAATGCCTTTACGGATCGCTGTCACTACGGCAAACACGCACAGCACGACGAGGATCAACAGTCCGAGCAGCACATCTCCCCACAACGGCGCGGTGATCCACCACCACGACCAGTCAATGACATGCGTGAGCTTGAGCACCAAGAATGTGATGAAAAGAAGTCCGGGAAAACCGATCCCGCAGCTGATTACTGATGAATTTTCTTTACTCATGATATAAGATTTTTTATTCGATTTGTGACTCTTTGTTTATTACAAAAAATGTGCACTCTGCTGCTTTGTGCGTTGGAAAATATGACAGCATGTATTTTCTCTTCTCAGTCTCTATGCATATGCTGCTTTCTTTCCCAAACATTTTTTCCATCTTTTTTGCGTCGTCGGCAAGAAGCCAGAATTTTCCAGTGGCAGTGCCGATCTGCATGCTGGGCATCCCGCTCTTGAATCCAAGCTCGACAAGCGCGCTTCTCAGTTCTTGGTGAGCGCTTAACTCTTTTGCGTGCGAAGCGTAAGTCTTCATACCGTAGTAAAATATTCTTTTTCAAAATCTGCAGCCGTCACTTTTATCTGAATTGGAGGAGTAAACAGTGACTGAAACGGGCCTCTCTCGAATTCTTCTGCGGTAGTGCAGTCTAGTTCGCTGAGGATAGGATATTTTTCAGCAAGCTTAGAGTTTCTTGGTATATGGAGAATGTCACCATATTTGCCAAGGTATGTGCAATAGTTGCTCGAAGATGTATAGATCTTGCCCTTTTCCGACAGTGTGCCTTTTGTGTAATAGAGGCCAGTCGGCTTGTGTTTCAGGCGATAAATTATAATCGGTTTCATATTATATAGATTTTAATGTGAACTAACAGTCGCGGCCGTCTTCGTAGATGTATTTGACAGTAGGGAAACGGAGGGAATATTGGCCGTCAGCGTTGACGGACTCTTGGAAGTATTTGACCGTGACCGTCTTGCCGATGAGCTCGTCGTGGTGGTCAGCATACCAGAGGCGCTGTGCTTTGGAGAACCCGCCGCCGACGCTGACAGTGTTTCCCTTGTATTCGATAAGGATGCGGGCGAGAGCGATCTTCTCGACTTGACGGCCGTCCTCCACGAATCTCATTGTGTCGTTCTCACAGCCGAGCACAGTGAACTCAGCGTCTTGGAATTTTTTGCACTTGAGCATGTTTTTGGAACGCTTTCCCTCATATCCGATGTTCTTGCGAATCATGATGCCTTCCCAGCCGTTTGCAGCAGCCTGCTCGATCCAGTAGTTGAAGTCTTCGGTGCTGCGGAGCTCGTGTTGCTCGACGAACGCAGTGTGAGCAACGCCGTTCTTGATCTCGACAGCAGCATCGCGAAGCATGCGGACGGAATGGCAGGTGTCGCCTTCATGAGTGTAGAATTCCTCGGGGGTCAGACAGTCGAAGACTTGGTAGCAGGGGTTCTCGATTGTCCAGTTCTTGCGCTTGATCTCAGATACGATGGAGATGAAGTCCTCATCCCCGTTCTCGTCGACGATGCAGCATTCACCGTCAAGAACGAAGTTGTCGGCTTTCATGTTCTCAATTGCTTCTCGGAGGACAGACAAAGTGAAGAATTCTTTGCCAGAGCGAGCATAGAAGTGAACCTCTCCGTTGATCTTGGTGCAGATGCAGCGGACGCCGTCCAGTTTGCGAGAAGCCAGCCAGTTCTGAGTGGCGAAGTTGACAGCCTTAGATGTCTTCTCGTCGTATTTTTCAGCGAGAGCCACGCCGAACTTGCTGAACAGATCGGGCCACACCTTTGAGATCAGTCCTTTTGACACGCCGCAGTTGAATGAGTGATCGAGTGCAGCAAGAAGCAACGGAGCATCCATACAGTCGGAGCAGTGGCGGCAAACGGCCTCGATCGCTTCGTTGCCGCTGATCTCGCGAGTCTTGAGCTGGCTGAGGAGAGCGAGGTATGACTCGGTATTAGTGCCATCGCCTGCCTTTGCGATAACATCTTCTGAGATCTGGTCAAGAGTGACGAAGTATTTGTCCTCTCCGTATGCAGCAAGCGCCAGCTCCTTGAGAGTCTGGTTGTCGGATTGGGCCTTGAGAAGCTCGAGCTTCTTGGAGGTCTTTGAAGTCTCGCTGAGGTTGCTGAAAAGTGTGACGATCTGGGCTATTTGATTCTTGTATTCCATATTCATTATTTTTAAGTTACAATATAATATATGCCAATATAACAAAAGTCAACGACTTATTTGCCGTTGACTCTGTTGTTTTTCGTTGGGAGAGATTTCAGTCCTCTGCGAGCGAGTAGTACCGATCCTGATAGTGAGCGCAGCAGTTCTCAGCCGCCTTGTTCAGATTGTCTACCAGAGACTTGATGCTCTTTGGATCCGGATTCACTTTCTTGCAGCCTCGCTGTCCGTTATAAGACGAGCCGCAGTCAAGAGTATAGCGGAATTCTTCCTTGAGTTCTTCAAGTGTGCCTGTTTCACAGCTGGTTATGCTGTCTCCGCCGCGAAGACGGATTCTTGTCACTTCAATCGTGTAAATCTTGGGTTCTTTAGCCATGATATTCCTATATTTATGGGTTATTTAATCGGTTTAGTAGAGCTTAGCAGGATTGACGATTTCGCCGGTGCGGAGATAGGTCTCGAACGCGGCAAGCATTTCCTTGTGCTGAGCCTTCGTGCGGAAACTGTAGAAAGTGAAGTGTACAAAGCTGTCTTCGTGGTCAGCGCTGACCGTGAGAAACGGATCGCCGTTGCTAGAAGTGTGATAGCAGTTGATGCTGATGTCGTAGTTGTGCTCCACGCGCTCAGCGATTGCTGTTACCTTCTTGGCGATCTTCATATAATAGTTGTAGCTTTTCATATATCTTTGGTTTTATGGGTTAGACTTAATTGATTTACAGTGTTAATATGTGCCACTCAAGTGGCATCTTAACGATGTGCCGGATTCAGCGATCTCAACGACTTTTCTTTGACATCATATCTTCCAGTGTAACAGCATTGCAGATCACTTCCGCGCAGGCCATCACTTCGTTGACTTGTTCGATTGTCGCATACAGACCGCCGCGGGAGCTTCCTCTCATCATAGCGTACCGGTCGGCGTTTGTACGGACTAGGATAATCTCCCGCATTCCGATGCGTTTGCACATTTCATAGTTCTTTCGCGTTGGGAGGCCTCCGACAGGCTTGACGACAGTGAAGTCGTATATGTTTCCGTTCTTTCTAGAGATCTTGCGAGGAACAGATCCGATGTAGAGCAAATACTGTGTCTCTCGTCTGCGGTCTACTCTCTCCTGAGCTTTTTCAGACAGGCAGGAGACATTCACTTCTTCTGTCGTGACCTTATTTTCGATGTACCATCCAAAAGACTTGATACGTTCAGCTTCCTTTAGGAAGAATTCCCACCCGTGAGAGTTGTACCAGCGTGCTCTCGGTCCGATGAAGTGCTCTGGGTGGAAAAAGTAGTCGGCTATATGGATCATCTCATGAATAAGTGTGTTTTGCTTCACCCATTGTGGGTTGTCGTAGTAGTTTGAGATCGCTATCTTGAAGTCTTTCAAGCAGTTGTTCTTTCGGTCGATGGTGTAGTAAGCACGACCCCAAGAGCGCTTTGCCATACTGGTCTTGAACTGCGGCGTCGGTAGCTCTCCGTTCCAGAACATGTTGTTGAATATGTTGAAATTGATGGCGATCCATTCAGTATCTACGATCATAATATGCGATATTTATTGGTTAGACAGTAATAATATGTGCCGGAAGCGATCAAAGTCAACGAAAACAAAAAGAGGCAGCAACAGCCGCCTCTTTTGATCGTTTGTTGTTGGGAATTTTACTTCGCATCTGTTCCAGTAGAGCCGAATCCTCCGTCTCCCCTGTCTGATGTCTCTTCGATGTGTCCATCAACACAATCTACATTTACATCATCCCACCAAGTACGGATCAGACACGCTTGCACCAGTTTTTGTCCGCACTTGATCCAACGGTTGGTCGCGCCGACATTGTGGAGATTCATGTGCATGATGCCTTTGTAGTCCTCGTCAATCAGACAAGCGCCGACAAGAAGATCTTGCTTTGAAGCGATTCCTGACTTGTTCTTGAAGTCCAATGCGAATTGATGCGGTATAGAAGCGCTCAGACCAGTCGGGATAGTTATGCCTTCGCCGGGTGATAACTGTATGTATGCTCCTTCGCTCGGAAACGCAAGCTTGAAAGTGTGATTGAACACGCGAGCATTGTACATGACTACAGCTTCCAAAAACCCTCTCTCTGGTTTCATTTTCTCATACGATTCGAAGCGCTGTTTGATGACTCTGATCTCTTCATCTGCCTTTGTGTTCCCGAATTCTTTCATCACTGCTTCGATGCACTTGTCGCGCATGAAGTCAAGCGCGATCTTATCAGTCACTGTCGGCTTCGGAACGAAGATGTCAATGCCTGCGGCAAGGCTAGTTCCTCTGTTGGGCTCGATTGCGCTTGGAAATTCTCTGTAGAATGTGAGCTGTTCTTTGAATGGGCTAGACAGCGGATTTGTAAAAATACCTGACATTGTTTGAAATGTTTTTCTTATATATGTAAAATGTATTAAAAATTGTTAAATCCAAGACTTTTTTGAAGTCCCGAACATATTGTCGTCGTCTTTTGTTTTCTCGGTTTTTCCGATGCTGAACAACTTTTTAGTGTCATAATCGACAAATTCCTTGTTTTTCCTTATGTATTTGTCAAATTTTCCGTCTATTATGTCTTTTGCTGTCGCATAGTCTTGTTCCATGCGGTCTGCTGGAACTCTCGCCATTGAATACATCTGGTCTTTGATAACCTCTAGCTCAGATTTCATGTCGTCTACTGCGGACTGAAGTCTGTCGGGAGCAGTGCCGTCTATTGTCGGATCGTTAGTAATCAAGTCTCTTGGTACAGAACAATCTGAAACTGAATAATAAGATGGCTTTATGCTGAATGACATTGAATCTATTAGCTGTAGAACCATTTTGTCTGTTATTTCTAAACACAGATCAAACACACTGTCCGATCCGTCTTCCGCCGCTGGTATTCCAGCAAGACCTACCATATCATGTTCTGTCATCCTGTACTGGACGGTCAGAAGCTCGCCTCCCATTGTTTTGTGCTGCAGAACAATAGTCAGGCTCGGTGTTCTCACGTGTCTCACGACCTTGTATATCTCTTTCGCAAACAGATTCCTGAAGTTTGACTTGTCTGTCCACAGACATTCCCCGATTGATGATCTCAAGCCGCAGCATCTCGGAAGATTCTCTGGTACAAAAATGACATGCACTGCTCCGTTGTTCAATTGAGCAGGCACATCGTTCGCTGCGATTAGCTCTTTGGTTATTCCAGACGGCTTTTCAGGAATTTCCTGCGTAAATCGTACTATTTTTATTGCCATAGGATATTATATATAAAGTTTCTTCTTTCTCTTGGTCCTCTGTTCTGCTTCATCTGTTCTTCCCATCATGTTCACCACCATAGCAGTCATGCACAAGCTAACAATCGGCAGAATAGCGCCGGTTATGTAGCTTATCATCACATAATTGAAGTCTGGATTAGGAGACTGGACAAAGAAAAGCACAGATTTTGTGAAATAAGTGATCTGGTCAGCATTCTCTGTAACCATATAACGATATGAACTGAACACATTGCCGAGCACTTGCACAAGCGTCAAGACACTCATCAGAGCCCACGGCAGCCAGTTCTTGTTCATCGCTTTGCTCAAAAGCGCGAAAAGCACTGCTGCTTGTCCTACTTCAAAAGTGACAGCTAGCATGACACTCAAGAACGTGTTGTTAGACAGTCCGAAAAAAGCTATAGCGTGCCAAGTTGACACAAATGCAACGCTTGCATAAAGAATGGTAAATAATACGATAAGGATCTTTTTCATAGCATATTTGTGTGTTTGAATATATGAAAAAACGGACGCCCGTTAACACGCGCATCCGTTCATCTTTTATATATAATAAAGTTTACATCAGTCTTCGCAATCTAGACAGATTGCTGTATGGATCATTTTGTATATCTAATGAATTTGCTCCGAAATATGAATCTTGAATCATTCCGTTGTCATATCCGAATGAATACAAATTGTCAGACATTGGCATCTGTTCTGTGCTGCCTAGATTGAATATGTTTGGTCTCTGGCTTGAATTCGTATTTGTTGACTTCATTTTCTTCATTTCCTCGTATGCAAAGAAGTCTTCTACAAAGTTTTTCCACTGCACCGTCTTGAACACTGCCTCCAGCTGAATCTGAGCCATCACGAAGTCATCGTGTCCGAATGATGCCTTGTAGGTTCCGTTGCCTTTTTGGTCACAGAAGTTAGTGAGCTCGTTATGGAACTTAGTAGCACAACACACGATCTTTCCGTCCTCTATGTCGCTCTTGAACAGCTTGCAGTACTTCTGCTTGGTGCTCGGTGTTATGCGTGCTCCGAACTCATACTTTGTCATAGAATCATTATAATATTTAACAAATGCGTCTTCGCTGAAGAACTGAACAGTCATTGTGTCTCTGTCTATTATAGTCTTCATATAATTGACAAACAGCTCGCCGTACAGGTTCAGCTCTACCGATATGATATATCTCGGATCGCCAGGCTGGTAAAGATAGGTCATGCAGAACTCTCGAAGTATCTCGGCTGCCCATTTGTACCCGTGCTCGTTTGTGTAGAAGTATCCGACACATTCCGTTTTCACTTCGCCGCGCAAGCTGTCTAGATCTTCTCCGAACACACCAGTCCGGAGCACATTTATCGGGCACACGATATAGTCTCCGCCTGATGCCTCAGATATGTCAACAGTGAGAGTTACATAATGCTCTCTCAGGTTTTCAAGCGTTACGTCTGATTCTAAATTCCAGAAGAAGTAGTCTGCTCCTCTGCATCTCATCTCTTGCCGCTTGAATTCTACTGTTCTCGGGGCCAGTCGGTTCAGAGCTTTTGACGAGATTAGCGAATTTCCCGAGATGTCGAAGCCAGTGCCGAACTGCTTGTTGAATGCCTGCTCACCGCCATAGTTAGCGATCTGGAGCTTGTGCCACTTCTCGTCTCTCTTCACAAAACACTGCTTGTCTGGATCCCATTCGGGAACCTGCCACCAGTCTACTTTGAACGGCATGTACTCGTTCTCATGCTCCACAGCGCCGCACCACAGCCTGTAGAACAGATTGTAGCCGTTCTGCGTAGAAGATATGATGAATCGTGCTTTGCCTGCCGTCACGACAGGGAACAGGTTATTGTAGAATTTGTCTAATATATTGGGATGAATGTGAGCGAACTCGTCTGCTAACACGCAATGGAAGGTGAATGATATACCAGAATTGATAGTAGTTGCTTCGGCCATGCACATGCACCCGTTGTCCAAGTTGATCTCTCCTTCGTTCCATTTGTACACACCTGGCTTCAGGAAGTACGGCAGCTCTTGGAATATCTTCTTCAATTTAGTCAGAATCTCTACAGCAGTCTTACGCTTATTCCCCAGTACTAAAGCATTTTTGTCGATATTGAAGAGAATATAGTGGAGCATAAATATAGCAGATGTTGTAGTATTATGAGAGAGAATTCCGTTCGTGTAATAGCTCTCGTTTTCATTCAGCACAGTGAGATCGCACATGCACACTTTCTTGTTGCTCTTTGTTATATGGACCACGGTCTCGAAGGAGCGATCTGAAGTAACTATGCGGTCCCCGACATTCAGCGCAGAGACTGGCACTGGCGACATATTTCCATAAAGGTCTAGAGTGAACACTAGATGATGGTCTGCGCAGGATAAAGACTTGCCAGTGTCTGTCTGTATCGTCCATATCTCAAATGGCTTAGTTTTGTGTACATATGCTATAGGTGACCAGCCAGATTCTGATAGCACAAGCAGACCGTCTATTATATGCGAATGCACTATCTTGTCTTCTTGTCTGTCACTTTTGTCCAGAAGAGAAACTATAAGGTATAATATCTTTAATACAAAATTCATATAAAATCTATTTTGATAAAAAGTCGATGCATTCTTTCACGCCGAAGTCGCTTTTTGACACAGAGTCAAATTCCCATAAAACAAAAACTTTATATCCGTTCCTTTCTGCTAGAGATATTTTCTTTTTGTCTTTGTCCCATATCTGCTTTGCTGTCTTTTTAGACAGCTTGTTGTAGAAGTCTGCATCATACATTTTCGGATTGCAATGGAAATAGTCGCCGTTGAACTCTATAAGCTTGTTCTCGTATCGTATATCAAACGAATACTTACCTATTATAAACTCGGGTTCTGCTTCTGGCAACCGTTCAATAATCTTTTCTATTATAGATTGAGCCCATCTGCTCTGAGGTATTCCGTTGTTTTCTTTGAATGTGCCTCTAAGAGATTTGAGCCACTTTTTCTGGCGCTCTTCATAGAACTTTCTGCCAGCTTCATCGCCGTACTTTTTTATACACTTTTCTAATGTAAAAGTATACAGGTCACGAATAATTCTTTTTGCCTCTTGCTTTGTATACCCTTTCTTTATCCAATATTCTGTACAACTTGCAGTGTTCTCTTTAGTGTGAGTCTTAGAAAGAGACTTTATATGCTTTTGACGCATGGCCTCGCATTCCTCCTTGGTTTTATCTGGATTTCTCTTTATATAGAATTCTATTGAACTGGGTGAGCCCTCGAGTCTCTCTTTTTCTGTTGTCCTAGACCGGTGTCTCGGATTATTTTCGCCGTGATTGTCTGGACGCTTAGACAGATAGTCTGCCTTCTTGTTTTCTAGCATCGCCTTCAATTCACTCTCCGAAGCATCTGGATATCTCTTTCTCCAATATTCAATACACTGTGGACTGTTCTCTGATTTATACTTCCTAAGAGCTTTTTCTACTTCTTCTGAAGTCCATTCAGGATGAAGCCGTTCCCAATATTTTCTGTTGCTTGGCCTTGCTTCTCTAGATGCACGCAGTTTTTCAGCTTGCATTCTCTTGCATTCCTCTAGTGAACAATCTGGATTACGCTTTATCCAATATTCAATGTTTTGCCACCGATCTTCTTTCTTTCTTATACCTTTCGGCATTTTCTATTCTATAGATGATTTTATACAATATATATGTTACTTTCCAACGAAGTGTCTTGTTATAGAGATTATATATCTCAAATAACGGAAGTTTGTATGTGTCTTCATCTATATAATAATTCTTCCAAGAATTTTTCTTTAAGATGTTGGCAACTTCATTTTTTGCTTCATCTTTTATCTTTATTAAAACGTTTGTAGTGAAGAAGTTACACTTGGCCGATTGACGGCAACTAAGGAAGATGCTCAGTCTGTTCTTTTCTAGGTGCCGCAGATAGTCCTCTTGGTAGTCGCGCAGAGTGATGTGCTGGATCCCCTGCGGGGTCATCAGCTTGCAGTACTTGTTAGCGAAATAGATGATGTCGTCACGACACTTGAGCCATTCTCTTTTCTCATGCTCCGTCTTCTCAAACACCAAGTCGCCTTTCATGAGCTTCACATTCTTCTCATAAAACGGATTGGCGACAAGCTTCTTTCCCTGCTCTATACCTTTTATGGCCTTTTCCATAACGGAAGTAGACCATATAACAGCATGAGCTTTCTTGCCGTCTGTAGACTCTTTGATCGGATTGAATGACATATATGATTATCTTTATATATGATTGTTTATTCAAAGAGGTCCGAGTCGTCGCAGTCTTGGAAGCGCTCGTTCACCTCTTCAATCGCTTTTTTCAGCTTGTAATACAGAGGATGAAATTCCTTCGGAGTCATCCTCTCGAACTCGTTCTGGTCTCCGTTCTTTATAGCGTTTCGGACAGCAGTAGCAGAGATGTCGCTGTCTGTTCTCGGGATCTCGAAAACTTCAAAATTTGGAACCAGATTTGCCTGTTCCCCGTAATTCTTCACAAACCTCCGATATGCATCTAGTCGGTCAGTTCCGCAAGTCCAAGTCACTGGCTCGAACCCGTGCTCTCTGACAAGCGGAGCATTCTTCACGATGTCCGCGTCTTTGACTCGGATCACATCTGCAACATATTTTGACTTCAGCTTCTGGAAAGAGCTCCACAGCATGTCCGTCAGGAACGGGTGTCTCTTGTCGGTCTTCTTAGTGTCAATAACGAGCAGAACGGTCTTGAGCTTGCGGTCTTTGTATATAGCCTCGCAGCATTTCAAGTGGCCGAGAGTGAATGGCTGAAAGCGCCCTATAAGTATGTTTACATTTTCCATTTGCCGGTTTTATTTTATACATATAATAAAAATAGCGCAAATGATTCTACAGCTTGCAAGAACAACTCCATATCTAGCAGGGCAATTCAAACTTGACGTAGAGCTCTTCATAAACGAGAATGAGATCTTCACTGGGGAATGCCATGTAAGTCCGCTGTCCGACAATCTCGGAGAGACGGACAGTCATGATGTTCCGTTCTTCAATTGCAAGCTTTCTGATCATATAAAAAGACTCAGAGAACGTCTTGGAGATGCATTCTGGGGAGATTCTCCTGCACTAACTAGCGAAAAGATAATGTATCAGCACGACAGTTCAGATCTCCAGTATGTGTGGAAAGACACATACGATCACACATATCAAGCAGGAGTGTCTAGAATGAAATATAACAAATACAAAAAGCAGTTTCAATTGCTATGCCCAGTGTGGTGTGATGATGTCGGCGAGCTTTTGAGTACAAAATGGTTCTTCAAGGTAAGAGGTTGGGATACAGATGTGCTGACTTCCTCTACACTCATGCACTTTTCAGATGATCTGCGAGCTTCTTTAATAGAATACCTTTATAATCTAGGTCCAGATTTCATAAACATAAATCTAGACAGAAATGAATTTATAATCAATGGACTAGAGGCATCTACTGGAACGGTTGTAACAAAAGATGTTTCATATTATATGAAAAATCTTCTTGACCGTGAAAGACCAGTTATAGAGACGGACTCTATGCTCTGTCAGCTGCTGCCGTCGAATGACCTTATCGCTAGACAACTGATAAATTTTAATTTCTGCTTCAATATGCCAGACATAATGCCGCCGTATCTTGCAAACAAGATGCAAATGAATCAGTGGACAGTATGGTGTGACATGGAACGGCATATTGCTCAAACGGAATTTTTTCCTGAACATGACACAGTAGTCGAATTCAAGGACTTGTACACAAATTATTGGCATATTCCATCATTCGTATCAGATAATGAGAACGGGCACTTTGATGACAACAAAAATGCATTAGACTACTTAGAAGACGACAAATGCATTGACTATATCAACCTGAACAAGGTGACACAGCCGATCTATCACTTTGCTCTGAGAGAAAATCCAGACTATTTATATAACTTTTATAATGGATTCTCTCCTATTGTGTCTTCTGCTGACGGAGACAGTTTGCGGCAGGGTCTTTTCTTCAATCAGGCCAATCCGTATCAAAAAGAGTACAGTTCTGGATCTAACACTCTTAACTGGTGCAAGATAAAGGATTTCAGGTCAATGGGTAACCTGTTTTCAAGATTGGCAAACATGTATGCTTCTAATCCCGGGGATTTCACTGTATTTGAAATGCTTCCAAACAAAGTAGCATGGATAAACGGAATGAAGTTCAGCGAACAACCTGCTCACATAGGCCCAGTGAGAGCAAATATCGTTTATGCAAACCAGATTGAAATAAACAGCCTCGGTGGAGGAACAAACGGCGCATTCATAGTCAAACACGCAGACGACTGTATCTCGTTTTTAGTAGATCCAATAAACAGCGCTGTAATGGAAAAGCTATCGCTGTGGACAATATTGAACTCTGGTCTAGCAGGGTCATCTAGTAACTCTAGCATAGCAACAACAGCGATAGATACAATAGAGTCTATATTCAAGTATTATGTTTATCCTTGGAAGATAAAATTTGACAAATCGCTTTATGCAGCAAGAGTAGAATCTCCCGATGCGGAGTCAAAGGAGATCCAGTATTACAAGTCTGATATAAATGTTTCATCATATATATACAGATATACTGGAAGTCTTATGCCAATGACTGTTCGTGTCGGAGACACGAGTAACTACAATTGGGACTTCTTCTACAAGACGATTGACAGCAACTTCCTTTCTACAGAAGACGGAAAGAAGTATAATGAAATGATGAAAACCGGATTTGCACAAAAATATCCGTCTGTCGGATATTTCCCATTAGAGCCAGTAAAAGCATCATATTTTCCAGATCCAGAAAGGTATCCAACGGGATACGAAGTGAAATGGTATAAAAACAGCAGAATGTGGAATCTTCCAGAAGAAGTCAAAGTCTCAGTAGTTGTGCCAGCAGGATCGGATTCCTCAGAGGATTTTTACAATTCGGTCCTGAAGACAAAACTCAGCGAAATATTCTCTGCAAATCCGTCTAGTGCGTCTAGCGGATTCTATGGTGCATTTGAAGCACAGCTGAAAGGCGCATATAGCCACAAGTCAACATGGGACTATTCCTCGGATGACAATCTGTCAGATATAATTGTGAATATAACATATAATTTGAGATAAACAATATAATATAATTCATGAGCACAATAAAGATAACTGCTGGCGGTTCTACTGACTATCTTGCTGAGATTCCGCAGATACAGCTCAACGGGGGATTTCAATCTAGCTTAGATGATGCGGTAAACAAGATAAACGAGAATTTCAAAAGTCTTGTCAGTCTTCCGTTCTTGCAGGGCGACAAAGGAAACAGTATATTTGAAGTTCCAATCGGATTCACAGATGTAATAGGCACAGTCAACGTCGGAGGTCTAATGAAGAGTGCTGTTTGTGAATGCATATACGGGCCAGGAAATACTACTCCAGACGATTCTTCATTTGGCGGGAGTTCTAATTTCGGCCCTTCATGGAAACCACAGACTTACGACTCTACAAAGATAGTATTCTACAGACACAAGGAAACAACTCCTTCTGGCGAAAAGTACTTCTATGCGGGAAGGGAATTTTTCATATTCACTGACTGCAGACTTGAACAGCTCGGAAAGGACCTTGCAAATGTTCCTTTGTCTTGGTACACATCATTTGTAGATCTGTCATGCGCAGTGTCTATAACTGCTACTGCAGCAGCTGATGAAGCGACTGGTCTTCCGGATCTTAACACAATAACATTCTCTGCAAAGAAGCACACTATTGTTCCCACACTCTATTATGACTCTAATGCTGGATATTGGTGCTGGTCAGTGAACGGTACCAAGACAGGAGTGATAGCACAAGGAGTGAAGGGAGAAAGCGGTGCAATAAGAGGAGTGTTTATTTGCAAAGGGAACAAGGTCCCCACACCTCCTGATTATATAGCAGTACAGCACAGCAACGGTATAATCAAGATAGACCATATTGTCCAACCAGAATCACTTTCATCTCTCAGCGAGGATAAATTATACACTAGGATAAACACTGGCGATCTAGTTTGTGTATGGTTTGAGGACGAGAATCTTCCAGGAGCTTCTGCAAACAGTGACATGAACAACTGTACATTCGGCTTGGCAAAGAACCACACTACTACAGACACTGTCACTAATGTTACAACTGGATATACATATATAGACAATTCAACACCAGACGGAATAAAGCTAGATCTTGCTACTCAGCTGTATGAAACTACGCTGTACCGATGGCTAAATGATATTAACACATCTGAGAACAGCAGCGATCCAGCAGATAATCCAGCAATACGTGGACTGTATGTTCCAGACGGTGACCCATACGGCGGCCTGACTAATATTCACATGCTGTGGTCTGATGGCTCACTGTCTGCTAGCATCGGGTGTATGGGGGCAGATGATCGACGAGTTATCGGTTCAAGTCTTCCTTTAATAGCTAACAACGATACCATCACTGGTTGGAATGAAGACACATCATCACTTACGATGTGGTACCCGACAATAAGATGCCACAGAAGAACAGGACACAGGCTTATTCCTGCTAATTATACAATGGCAGGAAACATTACACCATGCGACTTCACTTCGGTAGCACTGAAACATTTTGGAGATACTACAACTGTTGGTGCACAATATAATCTTGCCAGAAAAGATGGAATTGCTTCTGCAATATCTCTCAGAGGACCTATAGAGAATCAAGTTGATGACGAGACTCTTGTAAGCAGCGCAGGATTATATATAAGAAGGAAAGCAGACAATGCAAATGACCATTACACTGATATTCCTTCACTGTACATTGATCAAGGGAGGTTTGGAAAATCTTTTGTCAAAGGCGGTTCTCTGACTGTTCAGAACGGCTATTTATACATTGGAAACACAGCAAAGTACAACAGTTTTCCAACGCTGTTTGCTGCAAAATATGACGGATCCGATACTAGCAATTCAGACGGCGGATATTACACTCCAGCCATCGAAAATGAAGTGAAGAAGAAAAGATGGGAGTTTTTAGTACCTTCAGGCAACACTCCTTCGTATGTAAAAAACACCGGTCTGAAACTAACGAATTCCGATGCAATATTCCATGGCGGAACTGTAGCAGTGTCATCTGACAATTCGCTAAAAAGCATATTTGTTCAAGGGAATAAGCTGATGTTTGATTACAAAGTCCATGCAGAGATCGGAGACAAAGTCGGTACTCCGTCTGGACATGCAACTTCGGTAGACAACAGCACGGCAGTTCATGACAGGAGACCTAGAACTCCTGCTTATGTAGGAATACAGATCGGCGGATATAATACAATTTACAATTCAATAACTTCTAACAGCCAGAGCGGGAAAACCAACAGTATTCTGACAAATATTTGCGAACCGATAGAATTATCTCCAGAGCAAAACAAAGAATATGCATTCTTGAGCGGAAAATATGGCTATACCTCTATGATAGAAAACTGGGGGCTCAACAACATAAGAAAAGTTGATCCGCCTACAGTTCTTCAAAATGATTACTCAATAGCACCAGACGATGGAAATTGGGGTATGCTTACATCATACAACTGTCTGTGGACAAAAGTCGGAAACGTAGTAGATGTAAAAGGAAAGATTTTCCTTAACAAAGCAAAGTATACTGTTGATTCAAACGGTCTTAACGTAGATTATTCTAATGTGAAACCGTTGACTTACGCTGAAATTTTCAGGCACATAAAAAGATATGGTATGGAATGGGGATTTCCGCTGCCTATTGTTCTGAAGAAGGCAAGCGGTGAATATGTAGTGTCTACTGGAAATGCGTTAGACAATCCAAGTGGCACAGGCCTAGTAAACTTCGGACAGGTCCAGGTGAGCACTAGTTCAACTTACCCGCGTCCAAATCTTTCAACAGGAAATACATATCACAATGACTTGTTCAATGGATCTGCTCAGTTCCACTTCTACGGAACTAACGACGAAATGGTAACATATAATTCTGCAGTAGACAATTATGGTCCAGTTGCTGGCTATAACAACGGTTCTATGCCAAACGGAATAAATTTGCTCAATAATGTTTTCACTGTCACTGCGGACATTTCAAAAACGGGAGTATATGATGACAGGTTCTGGGTAATGAGCGGGATCCCGAACTATGATGTGCTGAATTATCGCGGAAGTACGAACACTACTAGCGATTTTGCTAGACTAGACCAGTTCAGCAGAATGCACGATTCATCGTTCGCACCAATACGAATAGTTATCGACGAGTCTGATAGCAATGGCACTCACACTAGAACTGACGGCACAGTGCAAGTTCCGAATGCACCCACTACGAGCGGAAAATACCGAGTAAAGCATGCTATTCTCGGAATAGCAAATGTTCCAGGACATAATTTTAACTCTGGGGATGTTACCGCTTGGAGAACAGAAACCGATAGGAAGCCATCATTCTTCTATCACAAGGCTGGTACAGTTAAAAGTGTTCCAGATGATGATCAATGGTTTGCACCGGGACTAAATGATGCATCAAAGTTAGGAGATTATATGATAAACAACTATATGAACAACCTCCGTTCATATAAGATCTCTGTAAACATCGGATCATATATGGTGAGATACATTTCATTTGCATTCTCATATCTACTAGATGATGACATCCAGACTACATCTACAGACCAAGGCGTTATAACTAGACAGGTAGAAAGGGTAGATGAAGACACTTGGTATCTGCCTAATGGCAATTCTTCGAATTCCCTGTTGATCTCACCCAATATCAGCGGAAGCATAAGTTCACAAATCCCGAGGCCAGATCTTACTTTATCGAATGAGTAAGAATAACAAATTTTATCACGCTCGGACAGTCTATTATTATTAGATCAAATATACCATACCAAAAACATGAAAGAGATAAGCAAGGCGCTTGCAGCTGTTTCCGAAGGTTTCACTACAGCTGTCTCTAATGCAGAGTATCAGACCGCTACAGGCCAGACTCTCATGAGAAAGTACCAGACCGCGGTCCTCAACAAACCAGTTGACTGTCAAATGATCAACAATTTTATCAAAGAAGCTAGACAGTGCACTTACGACAGCGGCGTCTGTGCAGTTCTCGAAGCTGTTGATTTGCTCATCGGAGCACACAAATACGCTTGGCTTCTTGAATCCGCATGCGAGCAGATCGAGAGATCTAGCGGCACTTACAGCTACCTAAACAGGACAGCTGCTGATCGTGTCAGACCTCTTCTAGAGATGGAAGAATCAGACATCGTGTCATATATCAAAGCTGGAGCACTTAAAGATGTGATGTATTGCGAGAGCTTCCGCAGAATCGCAAAGTCTGTTTACAATTCAGTCCCGTTGGTAGAAAGCACACGCGAGTACACAGCAGTTCATCCAGTTTCTCTAATCGAGAAGAAAGACGATGCAGTGTATTTCCATGCTGCTGGCCGCAACTACAAGATCGCTGAAGGAAAAGTGTCACACGCCGATCCGAAGGAAGTTTCTGCGGACTATCGTTCAATGTGCACCATTCTAGACAGCAACTTCACAAAGATCGATGAGAATTCTCTGACTTTCACATTTGAAGGCCTGTCTTTCCAGATCGAAGAAGAAGGAAAAGCAAAGAAGCTCACTGAAGGAAAAGTTCACGAATACACCGTAGAACAGCTCAGAGACCACAATGCTATGTATCTTGCAAAATACGGTCCTGTCAAGAGGGCATCTATGGAGCAAGTGCTAGAATGCGTTGCTAAAGTGTGCGAGAACTACAACAATCTTGCTATAATGGACAATGTGACTGTCTTCTCTACTGCTGCTCACAAATTCATCGTTGTCGAGGCTGAGAACGGCGAAGCTTATGCAGAACTGCTTGAAGCCGCTCGCCCGATTCCAGTTTGGAGCACATCTGGCAATATCTATGAGACAGTCAATTTCATCAAGACTAAGACCAATACAGATCTCTCTGAGCACTATTCTGAGAGCATCCAGAAAGTAGTTGCTGCAGCTGAAGCAAAAGACGCTGAAACTATCAAAGAGTCTCTGAAGCAGAATGAGATCCAGCTGAGGAAAGAGAAGATCGAGAAGCTCACACAGCAGTTCAAGAACGATCCAGTGAAGCTTGCAGTTCTGTCAAAGGTAGCGGAGGATCTCAACAACCTAGAGGACTAATAATCCCAATCAACAAGAAAAGACCGGTTTTGCCGGTCTTTTTTGCAGATACATGCAGCCATTTTTTACTTTTCGCTGTCTATCTTGATATAGTCGTGTTCCTCTACGTGGTCATTGTTCTCGAATCTGTATGCAAGTTCTCTCACATACTGGACAGGAACGGGGTCAGTAATATCTGTGCCCTGATTTATCAAGTCCCGCAGAATGTTCTGAATATGTTTGTCGCTTAGGTTCTTCAAAAGCACCCATATTCTTTTTTTGTTTGCGTCAAACGTACCTCTCTTGAAATATTTGCGGACACCTGCTATCGGATCGGTAGAATACACGCAACAGTTTGTCATCGGAACTTTATTCGTTGATGTCCTGACATAAGAGATACCGCCATCAACAAAATAATATTCGCCAGTTATTTTGTCTGTGTGAGATACATAGTCATGCTGGTGAAGCGACTCCAATATAGTTCCGTCAGGCGTGCGCCATCTGTTTGCTACTACTGCTTTTCTCTCTTTTGTTTTGTCTGTCTTGCTTTCCATATATATCATATTATTCTTTTCTGTAATATAATATAAGCCGGCAATCATTATAATTAACTGATCTTGTAACTAGCTGATTTCCAATATCTTTAATCTTAAACTCTCAGTCTTTTATTGTATTTATAACGAAAAACCAAAAATAACACATAATCATGATTCTTAACGAAACACAACAGAAGTGGTCTAACATCATCAGCGAAACGCTGCATGTTGACAACAAGGAGAAGCTCTCTTGGATGTCACAGTATGCTATGAACCACGAGATCTATGAGTCTATGCAGACTTCCGCATCAGTCGACGGTGGCATTTATGCTACTCCTCTGAACACTATGGGAATCGGCAATCCGATGATGCCGAATGGAGTTGGATTCAACGCTGGCGGCAAGGGCACTGGAATCGGCAACACTGGCGCAGACTTCCACAACCCGTTGTATCAGGTTGGCTCTGGCGACATTCCGATGTCTACTCTTCCTATGGCACTTGAGATTGCAGCTGTGACTATCGGCTTCGAACTCGTTCCTGTTATCCCGTCTAACGGTCCTTGGACTATGCTGTCTTATATGGACACTCCGTATGCAGGTGGCAAACTCGGTCGTATCAATGAGACTTGGGCTGACGGCAAGGGCAACGGCAACGAGAACAAACCGATCTACATCAAGGTCAACCTCGCTTCTATCAGAGCAATCGACAAGACAAAGCTCACTGCAGGTACTACCGAAGTCAGCATTACTTCTAATAATGGCGTTTTGAAAGGTACATTCCTCGGCTTCAGCCGTATCGACGGAAACATGATCCTCGAAGTCATCAGCACTACTAAGACTACTGCTGGTACTCCTGCCACTGTAGAGAATGTCTCTATCGCTGATGTGCTTGCTGTTGCTGTCACTGGCGTTGATGCTGCTGATGGTGGCACATCTGTTGCTGCATTTTCTGCACTCAGCCCGGTACCAGCGAGCATGATCATCCGTGCAGAACTCGTCACTGGCGCTGCTGACCATATCCAAGGCTTCAGCAACTTCTTCAAAGATCAAAACGGCAACGGTTCTGACGATCCTATGACTCGTGCACAGAACGAGACTGGCGTTGGTAACACTATCGGCGCTAGAATGTTCAGCAAGATCGTTCAAATGGGCGCTTACGAAGTCACTGGTACTGTTACTCGCCAGCAGCTGCAAGACATGCCGCTGTATGGAATCGACGTAATCGGCAAGGTTCTCGAAGCTATGCAGAACGAGATCTCTCAGGCTATCAACAACCGTATCCTTGACAGAGTGTTCAAACTCGGTGTCACAAACTACGAGATCCAGAGAGACTATCAAGGCATCGACCTCAACCTCTACTTCGGCAACACTGCTTCTGACACTAAGAACCTCACCGACTTCGCTCCTTACAAAGCTGGCAAGTTCCTCAACATCAACAACGAGCAGCCTTCTAATGCAGTTATCAAGAGCTGCACAAACAACACTGCTGCTGAGAACGTAATTACCCACCAGCGTCGTATCATGTCTAGACTGCTTGCTGCAGCTAACATCATCGCTAACGTGTCTCGCAGGGGCCGCGCTAACTGGGCTGTAACCAACACTCATATCCTGAGCGCACTGCAAGACAGCGCTGCATTTGTAGTTGCTCCGATGAACAACACCCTGACACAGGCTGGCGAGCAATCACTGTACTTCGCTGGACAGGTTGCTGGACTGAATCTGTATGTTGATCCTTACATGACTTGGGATGACTGCCGCGTATGCGTTGGCCGCAAGTCTGATGGCAACACTCCTGGCGTTATCTTCATGCCGTACATCCTTGCTGACACTGTTCAAACTGTTGTCGAAGGAACTATGGCTCCGAAGCTGCTCGTCAACAGCCGCTTCGCTATCGTGGACGCTGGATTCTATCCTGAACAGAACTACTACACATTCATGATCGATGACAGTGGTGCTAACATCATCTAATCGTTCACTTTAATGTGACTATACAAAAGGAGAGGCAGTAACTTACTGCCTCTCTTTTTTATTGTAGAATATTTCCTGTCAGATCTTCTTGTATACTGCCAGAACGCCTGCTGCACACTTCTTCGGTAGATCTCTGCAGAAGTCTCTCCATGCCTCGTCTGCAGTCCATTCTGAAGTGTAAAATGCTATTGAATCGTCTCCATGTTTGATGATCCATCCACCCGTTTTTGTATTCTCGACGATTCTCAGGCCGATGAACTCAGCTGCCTCCTCTAATGATGACACTTCGGTCCACCCGTGCCCATATTTGTTTTTATATTTTATTGCGTACATATTAAAGGTTTTTAGTTTAGATGTTCGATGATCGCTTCTGTGACTTCTCAGTTTCTGCTTGACGAGTGATGAAGTTTAACACTGACTTGATTCTCTTAGTTATCTTGTTTCCTCTGTACCAGTATGATAATGGATATGCATTTGGATCTTCTGGTTCCCACGGAGTCTTGTGAAGTTCACTGTTGTAGCTTTCTTCAAGAGATCGCTTTATGATCTCATAATCGTATCTTGATATTTCCAAAGTGATTCTGTCGTTTGGATTGTCTATCTTGAACTCGAACCTATTAAAATTAACGTATCCCATAGTTTTTAAGTTTATACAATTCAATATGTGCCATATCAGCATTTTTTCAACGACGGTCGAGAAGGCGGCAAATTTGACGCTGAAGACCTTGTGCCCTATCGTCTGAGGGTTTATACCACGAAGGAGGCAATCGGTCGTTCAGCGTCGCCATTGCCTCCTTCTCGCGTTTGTATTGAAACTTGTGTGAAGTACCTTGTGTGAAGTACCTTGTGTGAAGTACCTTGTGTGAAGTACCTTAGTACAGAGACTCGACCGCGCTGTACATTACAGATGGGTCGATATTGTGTTTTTTCTGGTTTTCTTTCATCTTGTCTATTGTAGACTGGACGATCTGCGACACGCGAGCGATCGAGAGACCCTCCTGCTGAGCAATTTCCTTTGGTGTCATCGGTCTCGGATAGCCGATGCCGAACTTCTGCAGCAGGATTCTTCGGTTCCTCACTTTCACTCCCTCTAGCAGTTTTGACAGACCTTCTCTGAACTCGGCTTGAGCTTCAGCATTTTCTGTGTGTGATATTCCGTCGTCTGGAACATAGAGAATGTCGGCGATCCGTGTGTTCCCTGACTCGCCGACTGGATCATCAATATTGATGAATATGTCTCTGCCTCGTTCTTTCTCTGCTCTTATGTCGTTTTTAGACTTCTTTATCAGACGTGAATTGTTGTCAAGCTCAATCATTATATATGCTCTGATCCACATGACAGCAACAGAATTGAAACGAGCTCCGCTAACATTGTGGTTCACCCAAGCTCGCACTTTCTTTCTCTGATACGCTTGTCCTGGCTTGAACTCGGACGTGAACTTCTGCTTTGTCTTTCCATACTCCAAGATCGGACTGAGAGTTTCGAGTACATCATCGTATGACATCTCGTCTGGGCATATCTCTAGCGCTTCTAATATAGAATCTTTTATTTTCCGTCTGTTCGGATCGAACTTGTCGAATGCGACACAAAGACCCAAGTTCCCAGCGCTGATGAGATCTTCCATCGGCAGACCGAGACCTTTGAATCCTTTTGCTATTGAAATTACTGATTTGAGGTTCATTTCGATGAGCTTGTCACGGTTGTCTTCGCAGTACTCGATATTGTACTCGTTCCCGTTCCTCATGTAGGCGCTTTTGATGTCCTCAAAATAGATCTGGAGTGGCGCTTTCCCGTATTCTCGGTTCAAAACGCCGCTGTCAAAGACATCTTCAGCTACTTTCAAGACACTGGTCTTCTCGGCTATTGCCATAGGCACGACCGAAGAGAGCATAGCGCCTACTGAGATCTTGGGATATTTGTCGCGGATTGACTCTGATACTTGGTGCAGTTTGTAGCACAAGTTGTTGAGCGGAACCTCATTTATAGTATTGTATTCATCGACTAATTCTGGATTGTCGTCAATGAATTTGTTTAGTTTTTCTCGGAAATTTTCGTAAGTCATGTGCATTTTGCGTGTTTTTTCACGCCTTATGCCTGTCCATATAATATATAAACAGATACCTGAATATTAAGAAGCTGCCGTTTCGACATCTGCTTCTGAGATTTTCATGGCATCTAGGAAGTCGTTGAGCATGTACAGCTTTGCCTCTTGAACAGACTCGCGATGCGCCTCTTTCACTTCTCTCTCTACCCACAGCAGCTCAGCGAGTTTGATCTTCACTTCGTGCTTCTTGTTCGGTCTGCCTACTTCTACCAGACACTTGAAAACTTTTTTCATTGACTTCTGCATTTCATCAATTGTCACCGGCGACACAGTGATAATAATCTCTTTTGTTGACTCTCGTTTTGCGTAGTCTTGGACAAAATTGTAGATAAACTCGTTTATCTCGGACTCTTGGCACTTTGCTTCTCCGTCTTCGCCCATACGGTCGGCAACGAAATTCTGAGTGTCTTGCATGAAGTCTCGTATCGGCAGGTCAAGTCGGTCTTTCTTTGAATTGTATACCATATTGATAAGCAGACGGATTCTCTTTATAGCAGAGAAGTTGTAGTTTCCTGCTCCGTTCCTGCACATCTCAAATATGTCCTTTATATCGTCTACCTCGTACATCTTCGACATAGACACGAAGATCGGCACCACTTTCTCGAACATCTCGATTGACTTCACTGTCATCTTGTGCTCTTTCTGGTCTTCTTGCCATTTGTTGCCTTTGACGATCTCGTATTTGCCCTCCATAACCTCTCTGTAGATAGACAGACGGTCTTCTGTGATCATTTCCATCAGTTCTTCGACATGATCTGAATTGAGCGACTTCTGCCTTGATGCTGCCTCGTTTGCCACGTCTTCTAGTTCTTTCAGCGATTGGCTGTCTTCGCACTTGAACTGGCCCATGTTCTTGGAGGTGTATTTGTAGCCGTATGACAGCATTCCCTTCACTAACACTGGCAGCTGTTGTGCGTATGCTCGGAACTTCCTCTCGAAGAATATAGTCTTGTAAGCTATCTCGTTGAGGTAGTATTTGTTCTCTAGGTCGTTGTATTCGATGAATTTGTTGTTTGAAATGATTGAGCTGACTAGCGAGTTGTACTTGTACTCGACTGGATTTCTCTCGATCATTCCGTTGCACAATCTCAGAATAGAGTGAGCGTTCTTGATCTCGTCATCAGACAGCTTGAAATTGCACGGAGTGTACTTTGATATGTTCAGAGGCACTCCGTCTGCGTCTTTGTAGTTCAGGTACAGTCTGATGAACAGGTCGTGACTTCTGAGCCTGTTGGCGAACTGTTCTATCTCCTGCGGAGTCCAGATCTCATTGAAATATATGTTGAAGTCAAATTTGTCAAGGATGTCGACGCCCACGCTGAGGTAAGTAGAACACATCAGAATGTCGGTCTTGTTGATAGTCTTCTTGAAATTCACGTCGTTCATGAAGTCCTCGCCAACATTAGACTTCTTGTAATAATTCACAACAGGCGGCTGGAATATGAAGTGCTCAGTCTCTAGAAAATACCTCACTAGCGCTGCGACCTGCTCTTTGTACACGGTTCCTTTGTTAGTGGGGAACAGCACTCTCTTGTGCTCAGCAATATCTTGTGCCATGTGCTTGCACATCAAGTACAGCGAGTCTCTCGGACCCTCGCACAGACGGACATCGAACTTCTTTTCTCGAACATCCTCTTTGATGACTTTCAGATGGACCAAGTCATGAAAGAATATGTCTTCGCCGATTGGCGTTCCAGACATCATTATGATCGGCACTTCGGTGTTCCTGATGAGTTCAATGACTTTTGCCATAACCGGCCTGTATTCAGATTGGAACAGAAGATGTGACTCGTCAATGAATATATAGTCATATCCAGCTTCCTTTACTTCCATCAGATTCAGACGGGCGAATTTGTCGACTGTCATAGACAGACCCGGCTTGTCAGTGAACTTCACTTTCCTGTTGCCGTAGGAATAGTACCAGTCCTTGTCTCCTTCTACTTTAGATTTTATAGTAGAAGTGAACGGCATGACCATTATTATTCTCTTTCCCTGTTTCACCAGCAGCTTCACCATTTCAGTCTTTCCTGTGCCTGCTCCTGCCTCGATCAGAGTGATCCGTCCGAACGAGTTTAGAAGCTGAGTTCTGATGTCGCTCAGATATTCTCTTTTAGTTATATAGAAAGTTTTCATATTCTCGCTCGGCATCAGAGCAGTCGGATCCTCTATAGAATCAACATTTTCTGCTATGTCCGCGAGATCAGTCTCTTCTGCGTCTACATTGACTTTGATCTTGAACCCGTGATACTTGTTCAGTCGGTTGACAGCCCACAGTTCAATGGGTTTGTCGTGTCTTGCTGCTGTAACACAGTCAGACTGGAGCTCCTTGTTCCGTATATCCGGCGTGCATATCATTCTCAGATAATTGTACCCATTGTCGGCTCCGTACAGCTTGACAAGTGTGTTTGCAAGACGCCAACGCTCGTAGTGTTTGTAGTGGTACCTGTTCTTTGTGTCTACTTCTAGCTCTGGTGCGTCTTTGATCTCGACTGGCGTTGACTCGTAGTCGCCCTCGTCTTCGAACCATTCCCACCGCTTGAACACTTCTTTCAGATCTGGGTGAGCAACCCAGTCGACATCCGGGTGACCCATGTCCTCCACATTGTCGAAGTTCACATAAATGAAGTCTTGGAAAAAGTGAGTGGAGATAAGCGGATGCGGATCATATCCTAGGAATGCGCCCTGTTGTGGCTTGAACATTGCCATATCCATCCACTTCAGAATGTCCTCTTTGGACAGCTGGTCATTGTTCTCGATAATCTTCAGACAAGCAAGATACACAAAAGAATATTTGTGACGGAAGTTCGTCAGGTACAGGATCTTGTTCTTCAGCCTGTCTCCGTTGTTTGATTCAGGGATCTGGATTTTAGTGTATATATGGAGACCTTTCCCAGAAGAAGACAGAGCTACTCCCAAGAACCAGTTGTACTTCTTCAGTCTCTCGAATATCTGGCGCTTGAAGCACTTCGCGTACTCTTCATTCTTTATATCCATGTCTATCACTTGGAATCCTCCCCACATGTCATAAGCCTGCTGGCCAATCGGACGCTCTCCGTTGGCTGATGTGTAGACTACTTTTCTGTCTATCTTTTTTATGTCTTTGTTCCGAGGATCGGTGATTATGTCAATAAGATCTTTGAGAGTTATTATTCTGCCGTTGGTTGTTGCTTTGATACTCGGCATCAGTGTAAGATAACATTCCTCTAGACGAGCTTGGAACTGCTTCTGTTCCTCTTCAGAGCACTTGAACAACTCATCATTCTTGAATGTCTCTTTAGCCCAATACTGCTTCCACGAGAACTCGGTCGGCGTGTGCATCACTTTATACGCAAGAAGACTCTTTTCTAGCGATATATTCTTGCTCATTAGACTTTTCAAGTGTTTAATTGATTAAAAATATGGAAGAACAAAGGCATTTTTACCACAGCATTTTAAGGAGATGCGCATAAACTTTATTATATATCAAAATAAATTGGAAAACCAAAATGCCTATAACATTAAATGATTTCAAAGAGGGCGGATCTCTGAGGAATTTTGTCACTCAAGTTGGTCTTCTCGGAAAGATCGACAAAGAGGGAGTTAATCAAACTGAACTTCTCAACACACTGATCAATTCTGTCACTATGGTTGGAGCATACACTGACAGCAACAGCGACGGAGCAATAACATCAGCAGACTCAGTGTCTGAAAAGTTTTCTAATAAAGAAGACGACGAGAACACTGAAGACAACAAAAATGAAAACAAAACACCAGATGATGGAAACACTGTAGTTAACAACAGCGAAAACGAAAACACTGCAGTTGATAACAATGACAGTGGCAGCACTGTAAGTGGCAACACCAATGAAGGTGGAAACAACGGCGGAAATGAAAACCTGGTAAGTGGCGAAAACAATGGGGTTAGCAATACCAATGAGCAAGAAGGCGAACAAGAATCTACAGATGAGCAAGATAACAATACCCAAGAAGAGGTAGATTCCCCGTCTGTTGACCCAACAAACACAACCCCTCCAACAGATCAAACTGATAGCGAACAGGAATAAT